>Ga0209754_1000199_pt1 | contig 94828 bp, 89 predicted proteins | sample MesohylBB_FD_187295 | JGI IMG/M metagenome (GOLD analysis project Ga0209754, IMG submission 187295) | Host-associated microbial community of the marine sponge Aplysina aerophoba from Gulf of Piran - sponge mesohyl, lysed by bead beating... | ecosystem: Host-associated > Porifera > Sponge >...
AGATCCAGACGTGGCAAGACCGAAGAAATCAGCAACGTGCGACTCTCCAATGGCAGTTTACAACTCACGACGCACGCATCAAACTTAAAACGCTATACCCAGCAGTTTAGATGTGACAGACTACTAGAGATGATGTTTCCAAATTCGTTAGTAACTGGGGCTTAACAGCAACAATACTTGATAAGCAAGCCAACAAAGGCAGAACGATTATAGAAAAATTTGAAGATTGTGCAGACGAGACAAGTTTTGCAATCGTCTTGCTCACACCTGACGACATTGGAGCGTCAGTGGAGGACAAAACTCATCTCAAATATAGAGCCCGCCAGAACGTTATTTTTGAATGGGGTTACTTCTCTGGTTCAATAGGGCGCGAGCAGGTATGTATCCTCTATAAAGGAAACCTTGAATTACCTTCAGACACTCAAGGTGTAGTCTATGTCCGTATGGACGACAACGGAGAGTGGAAGCAAAGTATAGTTAGAGAAATGGAATCCGTTGGTCTCCTTATAGATGGGAATAAAATTTAAGGGAACATCACTGATACTAACACGAAGGAAATTCCGGATGCCCACACTCGACTTCAAAGGCAAACAATTCATATATGGACACCACCTCACCGTCCCCGTCCCCACCCTACAGATAGACACAGACAAATCCCTTACCGGCGAAAATAATCCATCCCTCAACGATAACCTGATTATCCACGGTGACAACCTGCACGCCCTAAAAGCACTTCTCCCGAAATACGCTGGCAAAATTAAGTGCATCTACATTGATCCACCCTACAACACCGGCAACGAAAACTGGGGCTACAACGACAACGTCAATAGTCCAATGATGCAAGCGTGGCTGCAGAAACATAGTCCCGTTGACGTTGAGGACTTGGAACGTCACGATAAGTGGTTATGTATGATGTGGCCTCGGCTCTATTTATTGCGCGAACTGTTATCTAATGATGGTGCAATTTTTATCTCTACTGTTTTTAAAGAGAATAGGACTTACGCATGCGGCTCTTTTGTAGCATAAACTTTTAGTTTGGGTTTCCAAGGATATTGACGTTTTTTCGAGAATTTCCATCTAACAGGACCTGATAAAGTCAAAATTGCGTAAGTCCTGAGAGAAGTTGGAAGCCCAGAAAATTCAGTTTAACCTGCAAGCCGATGGTGCATTAAACTACCAACTGGAAAGAACACTCGTGGTCAGTCTCACACCTGAAGCGAGACCAATGACACATGCACACGGGGATCCCTTACAACTTAATCTGTTTGAACAAGTGTTTGAAGCAGAATTCAACAATTTAGAAACGGATTTTGCACTCTACATAGACAAACAAAGCGCAATTCAATGGTGGCACCGTATTGCTGCGAGACAAGGATATTTCTTACAAGGGTGGCGGCGCGATCGCGTCTATCCTGATTTTATCGCGTGTCTCCAGCGGAGTGGGACCGGCACTCAAAGACTCTGCATCTTTGAAACCAAGGGACAACACCTTGAAGGCAATAGCGACACTACCTATAAACAGAGCCTCATCGAAACCTTAGAGACGGCATATCGTAACGCAACACCGCACGGCATGATGAATATCACTGCACCCAATAACAAAACGATGTGTTTCCGCATGCTATTTGAAGATTCTTGGCGTGAGACGGTGAACGAGACAATCACCTCAACACAAATCCTATATAAAACATGAAAGTAAGTGACGTTCAAAACCGTTTAGTTTTCGGTTTTTTTGTCGATTTTAGAGGAAGAGTCGCGACCGAGAGGGCACTCCTGCAGAGAAGAGTTTTAGGCGTTCCGATTTCGTTGCCTTTAAGTTGTCAGATAGGGTATAATAAAAAGGCTTGAGTTGAGTAGAGGGTCGCGTCCCGATCGTAATCTTACCATCGGGATGAGGAAAGTCCGGACTCCACAGGGCAGGATGCTGGGTAACACCCAGGAGCGGCGACGCTATGGAAAGTGCAACAGAGAGTAGACTACAACGCCTCAAAGCGTTGTACAGGTGAAACGGTGCGGTAAGAGCGCACCAGTCCATAAGGTGACTTATGGAGCTTGGTAAACCCCGTCTGGAGCAAGGTAAATGGGGGACATATAGAGGTGTGCCCGCCTCGTCCCCAGGTAACCGCTTGAGGTGGATGGTAACATCCATCCCAGATGAATGACCGTCACATACAGAATCCGGCTTATTCTCAACTCAAGTCTTCATTTTTCTTTGAGAATATGACGTTGGAGGCGAAGCTGCCTCTGTAGGAACAGAGTGTTTCAAGAGTTCGATGTTCCTTTCTTTCCGTATCCACCCCCACCGGGCGTCTCTATCCGAATAACATCACCCTCGCGTGTAGAAATGGATACCTTCCCTGCTAACGGATGTTCTTCTCCATCAGAAATTAGCACGTTCCGTCCAGGCTTTCCTTGTTCACCGCCTTGCAATCCGTAAGGACCCCGCTCCCGGCGTTCCGAAAGGATAGTTACCTCCGCGTCCGTAAGAAGTCGTAGTGTCCGAATGACACCATCACCCCCTCGGAATTTCCCTGCTCCGCCTGTCCCACGTCGAATCGCATACGCCGCCACCTGCATCGGATAGTTCGTCTCAATTGCCTCTATAGGTGTGTTCATCGTATTCGTCATGTGCGTATGAATGGCATCAATTCCGTCTCGGTTTGGGCGCGCGCCCATTCCGCCCGCAATAGTTTCGTAATAAGTAAAGTCCTTCCCACGCGAAACATCGTAACCCCCTATTGTGAGGTTATTCATGGTACCGGAACTCGCAGCGGGAATCTGATCAGGACAGGCTTGCGCCAATGCCCCGAGCAGAACATCAACAATACGCTGTGATGTTTCGACATTTCCCCCGGCAACTGCTGCTGGAAACTTCGCGTTCACAACAGTTCCCTCTGGCGCGACGACTCGAATCGGTTCTAAACACCCAGCATTGGCAGGAACGTCTGCACCAGCGATACATCGAAAGACATAAAAGACAGCGGAGAGCGTAATCGCGTAAATCGCGTTAACTGAACCTTGGACCTGCTGAGCCGTGCCAGTGAAGTCAACCAATGCCGTATCATCTTCAATCTCAATTGCAACCCGTATCTCAATAGGTGCATCCGTGATGCCATCATTATCAAGCACATCAGTGTATGTGTAGCGTCCGTTCGGGATTTCCCGAAGGCGTGCCCTGACCATCCGACTCGCATACGCGCAGAGTTCCTGCATGTACGTCGTAATCTCTGTCGCACCATACTTGCCCATCATCTCCCGTAGTCGCCGTTCACCGACACGGTTCGCAGCGATCTGCGCTTCCATATCACCACGGCGTTCCTCAGGCGTGCGGACATTCGCGAGAATGAATTCCCAAAGGTCGGTATCCAATTCTCCACCTCGGATGAGTTTAATGGGAGGAATTCGGATGCCTTCCTGAATGACACTCGTCGCAATTGGCATTGAACCGGGGGACATCCCACCCACGTCCGCGTGATGTGCGCGATTTGCAACAAAGAAAACAGGTTTTTTAATTTGCCTTGCGGTTCGTTCAGACGGGTTGTGCGAAGAAAAGTCCTTTCCGTAGATCCGCCTTCCACTTCGTTTCAGGCTACGCACTTTTTCTGATTCTTCTTCAACAATATCTCCATTTGAGAAAACAGGCGCGACGAGGGTAATATCCGGTAGGTGTGTGCCACCGCGATATGGATCATTAAGGGCAATCATATCCCCAGGCACCATTTCTGTATGGGCAATAGCTGCGAGAACCGAAAGTGGCATGGAACCGAGATGCACAGGAATATGAGCAGCCTGCGCAACCATCTTACCGGTGTTATCAAACACGGCACATGAAAAATCAAGCCGTTCTTTGATGTTCGGTGAGAACGCTGTACGCTGTAGCGTTACCCCCATCTCCTCGGCAACCGAGGTCAGCATATTTTTATAAAGCTCAAGTTTGATAGGATCTGTGTTCATTGTATTGTTGATGTCTGCGTTGGTTGGTAAATAGCGTCAATATTCAAAAGTTAGTTGCAATTTTAACACCCTCTCCTATAATATGCAAGGAAAGATTCGTTAGGAGGACTTCAGATGGAAAAAGTCAATATTGCACTAATCGGCGCGGGTGGGATGGCAAACGGTGTCCATTATCCGTCGCTCAGAGAGTGCGAAGATGTGAATCTTGTTGGATTGTGTGATATGGTCCCATCAAAACTTCAGACAACAGCGGAACGTTTTGAGATTGAGGAAACATTCATCGACTACAAACAGATGCTTGAGAAGACGAGTCCTGATGCGGTGTATATCCTAATGCCGCCGCAACATCTATTTCCGCTCGTCATCCACTGTCTCTCGCAGCAGCATCACGTTTTTATTGAGAAACCTCCCGGTGTTACACTCCATCAAACCAAGGAAATGGCTCGCGCTGCGGAGAAAAACAACTGTAAGTCAATGGTAGGTTTCAACCGTCGCTTTATCCCACTCTTGCGGAAGGTCAAAACAATCGTCGAAAAGCAAGGTCCGATCATTCAATGCATGTCAACCTTCCACAAAAACACACCGGACGCACGCTATTACGACGGTGTGATAGACGTTTTAACATGCGACGCGATTCACGCCGTGGATGCGCTCCGATGGATTGGTGGCGGTGAAGTGAAAGCTGTTGCGAGCGACATCAATAATTTTTACTCTGAGCGCGAAAACAGTTTCAACGCGCTCGTTAAGTTTACCAGCGGTGCCTCAGGTTATCTTTGTACCAACTGGGCGGTTGGAGGGCGTATCCATACATTTGAGATGCATGCGCGTGAGATTTCTGCATATATCAACCCCGACGCGGGTGGACGCGCCATCCTTCATACACCCAAAGGCATAACTGAAATCGCCCCTGAAGAAGCCGCGGGATCTGACGCTCAGCACAAGGCTTACGGATTTTATGGAGAGAGCAGACATTTTGTCGACTGTATTCAGCAGAACCAACAACCGTTAACCTGCTTCGCTGACGCGGTCAAGACGATGGAACTCGTGGCAGCCATCTATCAAAATCGGATAGATGCTTGAACAGCCAGAATGTAAAATAAATTGGCACGGTTCTTGCTACTGATTATAATAATAGGTCACTTGTGAAAACTATGGGTACACACCACATATCAGTTTTATGTGATAAAGTGATTGACTTTCTCAGCCCAAAATCGGATGGTGTTTACATAGATGGCACTGTCGGATTAGGAGGGCATAGTGCTGCTATTTTAGAGACTTCCGCACCGAATGGGCGTGTGATCGGAATTGATTTAGATGTTGAAGCTCTCTCTATCGCAAAAAGTAGATTACACGTCTTCGGGGAGCGTTCTTCTCTCATTAACGGCAATTTTGCTGAGATGGATGTCTTATTGGAAACCAGACACTCAGTTCACGCCGTAGACGGTATCCTGCTTGACTTAGGGGTGTCGTCCCTGCAGCTCGACGCACCGCACCGAGGCTTCAGTTTTAATCATACCGGTCCGTTAGATATGCGCATGAATGCGCGACAGGTGTTAAATAGCGAACCGGAAGCGTCTGTTACAGCGAGGCAGATAGTCAACGACAGTCCAATGGATGTCCTTGTTGACATTTTCAAAGGGTATGGCGAAGAGCGATTCGCGAAACGGATTGCCCGTCGAATTATTCGGACGAGACGAGAAACACCGATAGTTACGACAACGCAACTCGCAAAGATTGTCAAGCGAGCCGTCCCCCCAGGTGCATCCAAAATCCATCCTGCGACCCGTGTATTTCAGGCACTCCGCATTCATATCAACGCCGAATTGGAAAATCTTGAGATGGGTTTGGACGTTGCGATACAGCTTTTGAAACCGGGCGGTTGCCTGTGTGTCATCACGTTTCATTCACTTGAAGATAGAATAGTCAAACACCGTTTCCGGACATGCGCACGCACGTGCGTCTGTCCACCGAAAACGCCGATCTGTATTTGTGAGCACACCGCATCTCTGGACATTCTCACAAAGCGCCCTATATCACCAGACGCGGCTGAAGTTCAACATAATCCGCGAGCGCGGAGTGCCAAACTGCGCGTCGCTCGCAAATTGTAGGGTAAGGTGTCTCTATTTTCCGCCCTATGAAAGAAAAAATGTATCTTAAATTCAGTATTCAACGTTTAAAAATTCAGTATTCAACCTTTAAAAAAGATAGCCTTTGCTACCTGTGGAAGTGCTTCTATCTCTATAGAACAAAGCGCGTAGCCCGTAACCGAAGCGGAGGGGTTTTTGCTTGGGTGTTTCCTCTATATCTACGGAAAAGTGCGTGAAACTTGAAACCTACCTCACCGAACCGCAAGGTATAATTAAAAAATTGAATAAATGCAAACATTACATAACAGTCATTCGACACGCATTACGAAAACAGAAGACCCAAAACCGAAAAAGAGATTTCCGTTAGCCTATATTGTTCTGGTGCTATCTTTCTGTACCTTCGCTGGCAGTATCTGGTTCTCATCTTATGCCAAGAAGGTTGCTTTACAACGACAGCCTACTTACGAGAGAGAGAAACGCCAAGTTCAAGATGAAATTCATCGACTTGAATTGAAAGAATCAACCTTAACTGGTGTGCAAAGGATTCGGAAAATTGCAACTGAGCTCGGAATGGTTGAACCCACCGAAGCCTCACAGATAGTCTGGGATAAATAGTTTCGTCTTTTAGGGCACACCTTTTGTCCTTTTGAACAGCACTCATATTTATATTCATTTGGTAGGAAAAACATGAAAAACAATTCACATTTATCCATTCGCCGACTTGTTTTCGTGCTTATTATACTGCAAGTGGGTTTCCTATTACTGGTTGGTAAACTGTTCAAAGTACAGATCTCCAACGATATGGCACACCAAGGACCAACTGGACACCCTTGGAATTCTCCGCGCACAGCAGCCATAAAACGAGGCAAAATTTTGGACAGACATGGGAATGTTTTAGCCCTGAGTCGTCACAGCCTCTCCGTCTATGCTGATCCAACGTACATGAAGACCGATCCGAGTGAAGCTGCTCGCAGACTTGCCCCGGTTTTAAGTGTTCCCGAATCTGAATTGCTTACTCAACTTCGCCGCAAGGATAAACGGTTTGTATGGCTCAAAAAGGATATGGATTACGAGCGGCTTGACGAGATTCGGGCAATTGAGAAAGACATTCGTGGTATAAAGCACGAGATCGAACAGCAGCGTGCCTATCCGAAAGGGGAACTCGCCGCCCAAGTCATTGGACATATAAACGATCAAAACATGGGTGAGGGAATTGAGTATCAGTACAACAATTACCTTTTGAACGCGAGGCAGCGACAGGCGGCACAGCGGGCAGAAGCCGCCCGCAATGAACCCATAAACTTGTTAACTAACGGTGACTCTACTGACGACTATGGGTATAGTGTCGTCTTGACGCTTGACGAATATATTCAGTACGTCGCTGAGAAGGAATTAGCAGCAGCGTGTCAAAAATGGAACGCCCCGCGGGGTACAGTCATCGTCTTAGCATCGAAAACGGCAGAGATATTGGCACTCGCAAGCTACCCCTCGTACGATTTGAATCATTACACGCTCGGGAGTGAGCAAGCAAAAAGGAACATCGGTGTTTGGTTTGCGTATGAACCCGGTTCGATTTTTAAAATCGTTGCATCCTCCGCTATCCTGAACGAGGGTATTATGAGTCCTGAATCAACGGTTTTTTGCGAGAATGGACTGTATCGACTCTCAAATGGTAGAATCATCCGAGACGTATCGGGAAAAGGATGGCTTACCTTAGAACAAGTCCTCCACAAATCAAGTAATATCGGTATGATTAAAATTGTGAAGGAATTGGGACGTGAGAACTTTAGTTCTTACATTGAAAAGTATGGCTTTGGGAAAACAACCGGTGTAGATCTGCCTTATGAACACAGGGGTAGTCTCTATGCCGTGAAGCACTGGGATACGCATTCCTTGGGTTCCGTCCCCTTTGGACAAGGGATTATGGCGACCCCTCTCCAGATGGTGAGCGCGTTAAACGTCATCGCAAACGGTGGAAAACTCCTCCGTCCACATATTACCCGAGAAATTCGGGACAGTAGCGGAAAGGTGATTGAAAAGAAATACACCATTGAAGTCCGACAGGTCATCCGCCCACTGGTGGCGAAACAGATGACAGAGATACTTGTTGGTGTGGTTGAAGACGGTAGTGGGCGGCGTGCCCGCGTTGAAGGATACCGCGTAGCAGGAAAAACAGGAACAGCCCAAAAAGCCGAAAAAAATGGCAGGGGTTACGCGGGGAAAGAAATCATGTCCTTTATGGGGTTCTTACCAGCAGAGAATCCTATGGTATCAATAATCGTTATGCTTGATGAACCGAGAGGGGCACGTTTCAGCGGACAAATCGCCGGACCTCTTTTTCAGCAAGTCGCTGCCCAAACAATGCAATACTTGAAGCAAACCGAGTTCTTCGGTCCCGAACTTCAAAAGTCCCCCGAATTTTCGCCTGTTGCGACAAAACAATCGTCGACGCAACGCCCAGCGCAAGCCTATAAAGGCTTACGGGACAACGTGAAAGGAGAGGGGCTGTGACGCTTCATGAACTGCTCCGCGGACTTAACATTACCACAAGTTCTGGATCGCTGGATATTGATATTACGGGTGTTGCCAGTGATAATCGGAAAGTTGAACTCGGTAATGCTTTTGTCTGTTATCAAGGCATCAGCGTGGATAGTCACAACTTCATTCCTGATGCACTTCAAAGAGGAGCAGCAGTTGTCATTGGTGAAAAATCGATAACAACTATAGAGACACAAGGAAAACCGATTACCTATGTGCAAGTTCCCTGCGGGCGCCGAGCACTGTCCTTGATCGCTGCCAATTGGCACGGAAACCCCGCAAAACGCCTTAAACTCATCGGTATTACAGGCACCAACGGTAAAACCTCAACCGCACACCTCATACATGCGATATTCAAAGCAAGTGGGCGGAAAACAGCACTCATTGGAACAGTCGGACACCAGTACATGAACACCCAAGGTGAAGAGGAAACACTCGCTGCTTCCCTCACAACTCCCGACGCGTTCGCACTCCATGCTCTTCTCAAACAGTTTACTAAAGATGATGTAGAATACGTTACAATGGAAACCTCCTCCCAAGGGTTGGCACTGCAGCGACTGGCAGGACTTACCTTCGATACCGCTGTTTTTACCAACTTCACCCAGGACCACCTTGATTACCATCAAACGATGGAAGCATATTTAAAGGCGAAACTGATGCTGTTCGAGCAACTCGATAAGAATGGCGTTGCAATTTTGAATAGCGACTCACCGGTCGTGGAGCATATTGTTCACGCCTGCTCTGATTTGCGGAAACCTTTGATGTACGGACTTGGTGAAAAAGCGGACCTACATGCCGAGGATATTAATTTTTCTTATAATCGATTGGCGTTTACAGCGGTTACGCCAGATGGACGAATCCCCGCTAAGTTACGATTACTCGGAGAATACAACCTTTATAACGCACTTGCCGCCATTGCTGTTGGGCTTCGTTATGATTGTCCAATCTCAGCAATTCAGGAAGGTCTTGCCGCGACTGTAGTGCCTGGGCGGTTTGAACTCATTGATCGAGGACAGGATTTCGCCGTCGTCGTTGACTACGCACACACACCCGATGGTTTAGAAAATGTGTTGACTGCCGCCAAGCGCGTTGCTGAACGTAATTTGATTTGTGTTTTTGGATGCGGGGGCGATAGGGATAATGGAAAGCGGCCTAAGATGGGAAATATTTCTGCCCAAATTGCGGATTATAGCGTAATTACTTCCGACAATCCGCGCACCGAAAACCCCGATGAAATCATCGCGCAAATTGTGTCAAATTTACCACATGATACTAAATATGTGTGTATTTCAGAGAGACGGGACGCTATCTATCACGCAATCGCAACGGCAAAATCCGGTGATGTTGTTGTAATCGCGGGTAAAGGACATGAGGATTATCAGGAAATCAATGGCAAAAGATTTCCCTTTGACGACAGAGTTGTGGCTTCAGATTTTTTACGGTAGCCGTCAGGAGTCAACAAGAAAGCCTCTTTGCTGACCATTGAAAACCGACGGTTTCCGACGGTTTCCATTAAAAAAACATGCATAATACGGAGATTAACGGTCTAAAAACCTCATATCAGGTTGCTGGAGAGGGCGACGTAGTTCTCCTCTTGCATGGCTGGGGTGGTGAAGCGGCGAGTTTTCAACCGGTTTTTGATTGGCTCACACAATCTCACAAAGTCTACGCACTTGATTTGCCCGGGTTCGGTAAGAGCCAGATTCCACCCACAGCGTGGAATACCTCCAGCTATGCACAGTTCGTTATAGCATTTCTGGAGAAGCTTGGCATTCCAAAGGCTCACTTCATTGGTCACTCCTTTGGCGGTAGAATTTCGATTATCGTCTCTGCGGAATACCCTGAAAAAGTTGATAAACTCATCTTGGTTGACAGCGCGGGAATCAAACCGCCTCGAACTGCAAAATACCATCTTCGCGTAGGTTTGGCAAAAATTGGTAAATTGCTCCGTCGATGTGGGAAATACGGTGTTCTCGTTGCAGACGCGATGTCCGCACGTGCCGGCTCCAAAGACTATCAGAATGCTGGAGGTATGCGTGCTACGCTTGTCAAAGTCGTGAATCAAGATCTGCGCCCGCTCTTGCCTCGGATAACCGCATCAACACTGTTAATCTGGGGTGAAAACGACAAGGATACACCCGTGTCTTTCGGACAAATTATGGAAAAAGAAATACCTGACGCAGGATTAGTTGTCCTAAAGGAAGCAGGACATTTTTCATACCTTGATCAGTTTCCGCAATTTTGCCGAATTGTCGCAAGTTTTTTAAGTTATGGGGATTCTTGACTGCCCTCCACTTCGTTTCGGGCAGGTTTTTGGTCAGGTCGCGACAGATTTGGAAACTTGGACCTAAATCGAAGAGATCCAAAACACTAAGCCTGAAACGTAGTGGAAGGCGACTCTATATATAAGCACGTGAAGCCCCAACCTACGTTACTTAACCGCAAGGAACATTAAAAAAATGTTTTTCTACTTCGCGACACTAACCTGTTTAGTAAGGGCTGTCGTCAGGACCACGCATGGACTCCATATACTCCAACTCGATGGCTATAAGACGGGTCGGTACCTGAAGTGGATAGGTCAGCACCTGAAGAATTGTTTTGAAATTAAAGAGATTCTCATTATTGGTGGGATTCTCATCCTGACCGCGTTCTACCCACAATACAACGACACGTGGCTGTTTCCTGCGCTGTGCTTGGCTTGGGGAGGGTTCCAAATCTACATGAGCACGCGAGGGAAAAAGGTTGAAGCAAAAAAACCGCTCGTTTACACAGCACGCGCAAAACGGGTGTTTGGGCTCTCAATTTGCTTGCTCGGTGGTATCGCGACAACACTCGTGCTTATATCACAAACAAGTGTTTTTGCTGGGGCGTTTCCTCGATGGCGAATCTCAATCTTCCTCTTTAGCGAAGTAGCCGTTATTAATCTAACGATTGCTAATCTTCTTATCTACCCTTTGGAGCGTACCATAAATGGTGCGTATCTCCTTTCGGCAAAAAAGCGAATCAAGACGCTCCAGCCCAAAGTTATCGGGATTACAGGAAGTTACGGCAAGACGAGTACGAAATATATTCTACATCAGATTTTGTCCCAAAAATTTAACACGCTGATGACACCCGATAGTTACAATACACCAATGGGTATCTGCAAAGTCATCCGCGGGGAACTCACCGCCGAACATGAGATATTTATTGTTGAAATGGGGGCTTACAAACGTGGCGACATCCGAGAGTTGTGTAACTTAGCATCCCCCCAAATAGGTATTCTCACGGCTGTTGGACCTCAGCATTTAGAACGATTCAAAAGCATAGAAAATATCGCCAAAACAAAATATGAGTTGATCGAATCACTCCCACCGGGCGGGCTTGCGGTCTTCAATTGCGACAATGAAATCTGCGCTGGACTCGCAGATAAACGGGAGCATGATGGCAACCCGGTGCGTCGGTACGCGACAGAACCATTTCCTGTCGCCTCGGCTTCTGAGCGTGCCGAGCTAACTGCTACAAACATTCAACACACCGACGAAGGTCTTGCTTTCACAATACACACATCTGTCGGACCTGCAGAAATTCGGACACAACTTCTGGGCAGGCATAACGTATCCAACATCCTTGCTGCAACGGCAGTTGCAATAGAATGTGGGATGCCCCTCGAGGAAATTCGGGTAGCAATCGCTAACGTTGCCCCTGTTCCACACCGCTTACAATTAACCTCCAGTGAAGGCAGCGTAACCATCATTGATGATAGTTTCAACGCGAATCCGGTCGGCGCGAAAGCCGCACTCGAAGTCCTCACTGAAATCCAAGGCGGTAAAAAGGTATTAGTGACACCCGGTATGGTAGAACTCGGCGAAAGAGAGTATGAAGAAAATAAGCGTCTCGGAGAACACGCAGCCGATGTCTGTGATTTGGTCATTTTGGTGGGTCCCAAGCGGACGACCCCAATTTTAGACGGTTTGAAAGCCGTCCAATATCCAAACCAACAAATCATTGTCGCTCTCAACCTCGAAGAAGTTAAACAACATTTAGCAACACAAGTGCAAGCCGGTGATATTGTCCTTTTTGAAAACGACCTCCCCGACACCTACAACGAGGAACAGCAGTCGGTTCTCCATCAGTAATCAGCAGTCAGCAAAGAAGGGGCGGCCACAAGGGCAGCCCCTACGATGGTTTTCGATAAAAAAATGTCAAAACACAATGTAGCCGTTGTGTAGGACCTATCAAACTCTCAATTTTCAGCAAGTGTGCAAACTGGAAAGTTGCCCTACAAAAACCTTTTCTTGATGAGTTTGTGCCTGACTTCCTGCTTCAACGTCCACTGCCTCCAAACGAGGTCTTACCGAAACTCCACAGGCGTTTTACTTCTCCTCGCAACTCGTGGCGAAGTTTAAGGGGGTTGGGTTTTCTATACAAGTCTTGACTGGGGTCGGGCTTTTGTAAAAGCCACATTGGTAATTCCAAGTCAATTTTTACGTGATATTGTAATCATACAATTTTTGATGAAAGAAGTCAACAAAAATGAATAAAAATGTAGCCCTTATATTTGGTGGATGCACACCTGAACATGAAGTCTCAATCGTAACAGCACACCAAGTCTGCATCGCCTTACAAGAAAATCATCGAGTTACTCCTATTTACGTCACGAAAAACGGCGAGTGGTTAACTGGCGATGCACTTCGCGACTTGTCTACCTTTACTGATGGAAATTTACCACATCCAACCGACTTCGACAAAGTCAGCATTGAATTTCATCCGAACCCGCAATTTGTTATTACCTCTAAACATTGGCTCGGTCAGAACGTTCAAAAAAGAACTGCTCTTCCGGTAGATGTCGTCTTTCCATCAATACACGGCATGCATGGTGAAGATGGAACGCTGCAAGGGCTACTTGAACTTATGAACCTGCCTTACGTTGGTGCGCAAGTCGTCGGCTCCGCTGTCGGTATGGATAAAATCATGATGAAGGCGATCCTCAGCGAAAATGAACTTCCAATACTTCCCTATTTATGCTGGACTCGTCATGGTTGGGAGACGCGCCGTGATGAGCTCCTCAAAAAGGTGGAAGCAACGCTTTCTTACCCACTGTTTGTCAAGCCTGCAATGAGCGGCTCAAGTATTGGTGTCAGCCATGTCAAAAATCAGGATGAACTTTGCGCCGCTGCGGAAGTTGCCGGACATTATTCGCGCAGAATTCTTGTCGAAAAAGCGGTTGAGAATCCCCTCGAAATCAACTGTGCCGTAATGGGAACGGACGATCCAACTGCCTCCGTCTGTGAGCAACCTGTGACGCAGGAAACCAACTTTCTCAGCTTTGACGATAAATATATCCATCAGAATGGAGAATCATCGGGAATGGCAGGTGCAGACAGGAAAATTCCTGCACCCATTTCAGAAGAATTGACGTTACATATACAACATCTTGCGACACATACCTTTCAGGTTTTAGATTGCGCTGGTGTAGCACGTATCGATTTCCTCGTAGATGCAAACGAGAACGTTTACGTGAATGAAATCAACACCATTCCAGGATCATATAGTTACTACTTGTGGACGCATCAAGGTATTGAGTTTCCACAACTTGTATCCGATCTCATCGACTTAGCACTTACGGCACATGCAGAGAAAAATGCGTTAACCTATACATATACAACGAACCTTCTAAGCCAAGCAGGTGCGAGTTTTGCCAAATTGAAGAAAGGCGATAAGTTAGGTTTTTAATTTATGGTCTCTCGAACTGCTCTCCATTTCATTACGAGCAGATTTCTGGTAAAGTGGCGACTGAAATAAGGTTTTTAATTATTCCTTGCGGTTCGGTCGGGTAAGTTGATGGTTTCACGTTCTTTTCCGTAGATCCGCCTGCGCCGTTGTTGCAGGCTGCTGTCTTGGGTAAACCAAAACCCGTAGCCCGTAATGTAATGGAGGGGTTTTTGCTTGGGGTTTTTGATAGGGCGTTTCCCTTTCTTCAGATTTGAGGAACGCACGTCAAAGTCCAAACGCACGCTGTTACGCCGCAAGGTATAATTAAAATATATGTTTTACCATCTGCTATATGAGAATCTCGTTGAAGTCTTTTCGCCATTCAACATTTTTCGCTACATCAGTATCCGAGCGATTTATGCAACGGCAACATCGCTGGTTATAGCACTTGTTCTGGGACCGTTCATGATAAATCGGCTCAAACAGCTCCGGATTGGCGAACACGTACGCGAAGAGGGACCAAAAGATTACCAGAGCAAAGCAGGAACTCCAACAATGGGAGGCGTGCTTATTATCGTTTCCGTCCTGATATCGGTGGTGTTCTGGTCGCGTTTGGATCAACCGTATATCTACTTGATGATCCTAACGACACTCTGGTTCGGCGGACTCGGATTCTTAGATGATTATAGCAAATTGGTAAAACAACAATCCTTAGGACTCCGAGGCTGGCATAAGATTGGACTTCAAACAGTAGGGGCATTAGTGATTGCGGGTTATCTTTACCAGTGGGGTCCTGTACATACTGGAGATTTAACAACACGGACATCGCTGATCCTTCCTTTTTTTAAAGAGGTTCAGCCAAATTTAGGTATCCTGTTTATCCCTTTTGCTACGCTGGTCATAGTCGGTGCCTCTAATGCCGTCAATCTTACGGATGGAATGGACGGATTAGCAATTGGATGCACCCTGTTTGTTGCGGGGACCTTAGGCATAGTCGGGTACATGACAAGCCACAGCGAGATTGCAGCGTACCTGAACATCTTTCACCTACCAGTAGGAGGAGAAGTTACAACAGTTTTCTGTGCAGCGTTAGTCGGGGCAGGCTTGGGATTTTTATGGTATAATGGACATCCGGCGCAAGTCTTTATGGGAGATACTGGATCGTTGGCACTTGGTGCCACACTTGGAACAGTAGCCGTGCTTATAAAACAGGAATTTCTACTCGTGATAGTCGGTGCCATTTTCGTCGCTGAAACATTATCGGTTATCATCCAAGTCTGGTCATTCCGTACATTTGGCAAACGTGTGTTCAAAATGTCTCCTATCCACTATCACTTCCTACTCTCAGGGTGGAAAGAATCCAAAGTTGTCATCCGATTTTGGATTGTGGGGCTTATTTTGGTCTTAATAGCCTTAAGCACATTGAAACTTCGGTAATTATTTTTTTACTTATGGGGATCTTGGACTGCCCTCCATTACATTTCGGGGAGATTTTGATTTTCTCAACAGACTTTTTAAACAACGTTCAGATCCCAGAGACAGTTAGAAATTAACCGAAAAGCATCGTGAAACGAAGTGGAACGATGACCAGATTTAATAGCTTAAAAAATAAAAAATGCAATTATACGGAAAGCGGGTTACAGTTTTTGGCTTGAATCGGAGCGGGATCGCCGCGGCGAAATTACTATATTCACACGGTGCCGTTGTTACGCTTACAGACACGCGTTCTCGTGAAGCATTATCAGCAGAAATCACTACGCTCAATGAGCTCTCACAATCAAGCAAAGTGCAGACCGCTAACAGTGGTTTTTCGGACACTTGTAATCCGTTTCAAACATATTTTGGCGAGCATCCTCTGGAATGTATTACAGATACAGATTTCATAGTGGTTTCCCCGGGGGTACCGCTTGATATTCCGATCTTGTGCGAGGCGCGGTCGAGAAACCTCCCAATCCTCGCAGAATTGGAGGTTGCCGCGAGCGTATGTCCGGCAACAGTTGTCGCCATCACAGGCACGAAAGGTAAATCAACAACGACACTGCTCACAGCCGCCATACTGAAAGCCGGTGGTAGATTCCCAAACGTTCGCGTTGCTGGCAACATCGGTGTTCCATTGGCAGCGGAGGTTCAAAACCTTACAAGTCGAGATATAGTCGTTGTTGAGGCAAGTAGTTTTCAGTTGGAAAGCACCGGGACCTTTCATCCAAAGGTTAGCGTCGTACTCAATTTGTCCCGCGACCACTTGGACAGGCACAAAACAATGTCCGCCTATCGTGAGGCAAAACAGAAAATTTCCGACAACCAGACAACTGAAGACTGGATAGTTCTCAATGATTCAGATGCATCTGTCAAGGATTTCGCAGCATCAACATCGGCGGAAGTGGTCTATTTTACAGATAAAGGTGCCCCCGAAAATTTGTCGTTCTCAGGAACATTTAAAGAAGGTTTGGAACTTTTCGCGCAGCAAAATCGGATACGCGAGAAAATATGTGACATCGTGGACATCCCACTTCCAGGAGCACACAACATCCAGAACGTCCTCGCTTCTATCGCTGTAGGACGGATTTTTGGTGTAACAGGGGCAGAAATTCGAGCGGCACTTCAATGCTTTGATCGATCGCATCCGGCTTTATCCCATGCTTTTGAGTTGGTGCGGACCTTAGAAAAGGTCCGATTCATAAACGATTCAAAAGCGACAAACGTGGCGGCGGTCAAAGCAGCTCTCGAATCGTTAGTAGACGCTCAAGTTTTACTAATAATGGGAGGATACGATAAGGGGAATGATTACACACCTTTGCGTGAAATCGTTCAAACTAAGGTTAAAGGCGCAGTAATGCTCGGCGAGTACACCGAACAGATCGAAAAGACCCTCGCCAATACCACAAAAATAATGAAAGCGGAAACAATGGCAGAAGCTGTACAGGTAGCATATAAACACGCGTCACCGGGCGATGTCGTCCTATTGTCCCCAGCAAATGCAAGCTTTGACATGTATCCGGATTATAAAGCAAGAGGCACTGATTTTAAAGAAGCAGTTAACGCGCTCCACTCTAAGGGGATCAGCCGAGATCGAGATCCAAAACACCAAGCCTGAAACGTTTTTCTAACTATAGGCTCCTGGGCTGACTCTTACGGAAAGAACATCAGAATCCAATTTATCGTCAGTTAACCGCAAGGAACATAAAAAATGGTACGCAATTACCAAAACTCTGCCCGTAACAATAAGAATCGTAAGTCCAAAACAAAATCTGGGTTCAAATGGGCAAACACGCGCGTCTATTCCGTTGTAGAAAAGCAGCAGAAACAGGCAGTAGAACCTTCCCCTCCGCAAAGATACGGACGAATGGATAGAGGGTTGATCGCTCTCACGCTCTGCCTGATTGCAATAGGTATTCTGATGGTATACAGCGCAAGCCATCTTCTCTCTTCAAGACACTATGATGGCTATAGTTACCGTTATCTACAGATACATATCATTGCTTGTGGCATCGGCTTCGTTGGTATGTTCCTGAGTTCCTATCTACCCTACCGATTTTATGCGAGGTTCTCAAATCTTTTTTTGATACTTTCCTTTATCGGGTTATTATTGGTTTTCGTCCCGGGTTTAGGGGCAAGCGTTCAAGGGGCAGAAGGCGGTAGATTTAAACGCTGGATCAATATAGGATTGCCTATCAATTTTCAACCTGTTGAATTTGCGAAAATAGCGTTGGTTATACACGTCGCAAATTTCATAAGCCGCAATCCAGAGCGCGTTAAGAGTTTTTTCAACGGTGTCCTTCCGAACATCTTAATTGTAGGTGCTGCTTTCGGTCTCGTGTACATCCAACCGGATTTCGGTTCGGCGTTCTTACTGGTTGTAACCGTCTGCACAGTGCTATTTATCGGCGGTATGCGCATCTGGCATGTGCTAACACTTGGTGGGGTCGGCGGTGGACTTTTCAGTTTGCTCATAATTCGGGATTCATATAAACTAAAACGGGTCATGGATTATATGGCAATGTTGAAATCCCCAGATGCGACGAATTATCAGTTAACACGTTCACTGGACGCACTCGAAAGTGGTGGACTCCTCGGGTTAGGTATCGATAGTAGCCTTCAGAAAATATCACGTCTTCCCTATCCACACACAGATTTTATCTTCGCAGTATTAGGTGAGGAATTCGGGTTTATCGGTGCAGTAACGGTGACGTGCATTTTCATGTTATTTATATGGCGAGGACTTCACATTGCTCGCAATGCGAGTGACCTATTCGCTTCTTTGCTCGCCACCGGAATTACGACACTCATCGGTCTACAGGCATTCATTAACATTGGCGTTGTGACAGGCGTGTTGCCAACGAAAGGGATTACTTTGCCGTTTATCAGTTACGGCGGTTCATCAATCGTTCTGAGTCTGGTGAGCGTCGGGATCCTTCTGAATATATCGCGGAGCAGCAGTAAGAACGCAGACTGATACCAAACCGATAAAACAAAACTGGTAAAATAGAGATTCAAAATACCAAGACTGAAACGTGGTAGGGGCTGGGTTACCCAGCCCCTACAGAAGGCGACTCTACGGAATGGAACATGAAACCCCAGACGCATCTCATCGAACCGCAAGGAAAATTAAAAAATTCTAAGCGTTGCGATAGCAATTTATCAGAAACCGACGACCGCAACTTATTGGCACTGCAACAGCATGCAATGCAGAAAAAAATCGTTATCGCCGGCGGTGGAACAGGCGGGCATATCTATCCTGCGATTGGTATTGCCCAAGCACTGCAGCGTTTGGATACCACGGTAGATATTGTGTTTATTGGTGGTTCAGACAAGTTAGAATCAACGCTTGTTCCACAACATGGGTTCCGTTTCTTGCCTATTTCTGTTGCCGGTCTTCCGCGTCGCCTCACTTTACAGTGGTTACCAACCATCTGGAAGGCATTTCATGGACTTATCCAGGCACTGCGATATATGAAGGAGTTGAAACCAGACGTTGTTATAGGAACGGGGGGATATGTTTCAGGTCCGGTTCTGTTAGCCGGTCTTCTGTGCAAAATTCCAATTGCTATCCAAGAACAGAATGCTTCTGTTGGCTTAACGAACGCTATATTGGCACGATGGGCGGATGTCGCTTACCTCGCTATGGAATCGGTTCGCGAGCACAATTCGTTCCGACGAACCACACGTATAGAGATAACAGGAAATCCTATTCGTCCTGCAATCGCAGCGTTCCGAAGGCGCGAGGAAACCTACAGAAGATTTGGGTTGCACCCAGAGCGGAAAACTATTTTTGTGATGGGTGGCAGTCAGGGTGCTCATGCTATCAATGAAGCGATTGTAGCGGCACTGCCACACCTCATCGAATATACCGATCAGATCCAGATAGTCCATCAAACCGGTGCACTGGAATTTGAGAAGGTTCAAACCGCGTATGATCGGATGCTCGCTTCGCATCGAACCCTCAACTCGACTCTGACACAAGGCAACAAAGCACGAGTTGAGGGTTCGAGATTCCTATATTGTGTCAAACCTTTCTTTGAGACTGTTGAGGAAATCTATAGCATCGCAGACGTTATGGTATGCAGAGCAGGTGGAATGACTATTGCCGAGGTCACTGCATGTGGTATCCCCGCAATTTTCATACCCTTACCCTCGCAAACCGGAAACAACCAAGTATTAAACGCTCACACTGTTGCGGAAGAGGGGGCGGCTGTTGTACTTGAACAAGGCACCTTCACGGTAGAGACTTTGGTAAAAAATCTTACTAACATGATCCTTGATGAAAATACACATGAACGGATGGTAACCGCAAGTCAAACACTCGGCAAACCACATGCCAGCGATGAGATTGCCAAATCCATTCTTTCTTACGCTTAGTTAGTTAAATTATAAAATCGAAATTCAAAAAGCAAAGCCTGAAACAAAGTGGAAGGCGGACTACGGAGAGAAATATCAAATCTCTAATCCACCTCACCGAACCGCAAGGAAAATTAGAAACATGTTTGGAAAAACACGACACATTCATATCATTGGTATAGGAGGTGCTGGATTAAGCGGCATCACTGAGATCCTGCTGGATCTCGGGTTTCACGTAACAGGCTCCGATATCTGCAAGTCATATACTACGGAACACTTGCGTGGACGAGGAGCAACTATCTATTATGAGCATGCAGCATCACACATACAAGGTGCCGATGTCGTCGTTTTTTCCCCCGCTATCCCCCCTGAAAATCCAGAACTCCTCGCTGCAGAGATGCAGAAAATCCCAATTGTCAGGGGCGCGGAAATGCTGAATGAAATTACTCGAATGCGCTACAGTGTTGCCGTCAGTGGAACACATGGAAAAACAACTACAACAGCTATGACTGCAACAGTCCTTGCCAGTCTTGATCCGACGGTCGTCGTAGGTGGGAAACTCATGAATGGTAGTCACGCCAGAAGTGGCGAAGGCGATGTTATGGTAGTCGAAGCAGATGAGGCGTATGGTTCAATTGAGATGTTTTATCCCACTGTTGCTGTTGTTACATCCGTCGATGCCGACCACCTGGATTATTACAATAGCATTGACGAGATTGGTGAAACCTTCCTTAAATTCACCAATAAAGTTCCATTCTATGGCACGGCAGTTCTCTGCTTGGATGCTGAGAACATTCAAAGGTTTATCCCGCGGATTAAAAAACGTTATGTTACCTACGGACTTGAAACGCGAGCAGATCTGGTAGCTGAAGGCATTACTGTGGAAGGTCCCACATCTCGTTACAGAGTTCGCAAAAATGGACACCTATATGGTGAAATTCACCTTAAAATGCCGGGACGCCATAATATTTCTAATTCTTTAGCAGCGATAGCCGTTGGGCTTGAACTTGATATTCCTTTCGATCAAATCCGAGAGAGCCTTGAGTCATTTCAGGGAGTACACCGCCGCTTTGAAATACTTGGCGAAGTTAACAATATCATTGTCGTTGACGATTACGCACATAATCCAGCGAAGTTGAAAGCCGCATTGAGTGGTGCACGCGACGGTTATAAGCGTCGTATCGTCGCCGTTTTTCAGCCACACCGATACCAGCGTGTCAGAGATTTAGCAGATGAGTTCTCTCGCTCTTTTTATCAAGCAGATGTCCTCATTGTCACCTCAATCTATAGTGCGGGTGAGGCACCTATTGAAAACGTCACGGCTGAAAAACTGGCAGAAGCCATACAATCACACGGACACCGCCATGTTTACTATGTGCCAGATACAGATGAAATTCCGGACGTTCTGATGAAAATAACACAACCAGAAGATATTGTCATTACACTGGGGGCAGGAGACATCAGTAAAGTAGGACACGAGTTCTTAAATAGGCTTTCAAACGATTAACTATGGGTGCCGTTCCAAATGTAAAGCATTCTGCGCAGGGCTCCTCTATGGGAAACTTGTAGGACAATGCGAAGTAAAATTATGCCATTTAAGGAAACCTGATTTCATTTCATGGCGATGCCCCGTGAAGTCCAACCGTCTCCCAATGATGGATAGTGGATACAAATACATAAGAATCGTACATGTCTTCGGGCGCATCGGAACTCGGCGAACACCATCGTGAAACGAAGTGGAACGATGACCAGATTCAATGATTCAAAAATTGGTAAAAAGCGCAATGGATATACACGGCAGACCTCAATGCCTGCGCGACGGCTTGGTAAACACCCCAATGCCAAAATATACGTGTGGCGGCGTATAATTCTCGTCATAGCGGTTATGGTTACGCTATCGTTTGCTGGAAAAATAGTGCTCGGTTTTTTTAGTTCTGAATACGTTTCACTTGAACTTTCAGGAAATATACACTATACTGATGTACAAATCTATGATGTATTAGGCGAAAAATTAGAAAATATCGTCACAGATTCTGAAGAACAAACAGCTGACTATCTGAAAGAGAATTTGAGCTACATTAAAGAAGTACATGTCCTTAAACATGTGATGAAGCGGATACTCACTATTGAAGTCACCGAACGTGAACCTTTTGCTCTCCTGTGGTTCGGTAATGCTCCGCAAACTTCTCAAGGGCACATGCCCAAGGTACAAACCTTAGGCAATAAATCATCCGTTGTAAGTGCGCTGCTTGATGGTGATAGTTCGTTTTTTCTGGTAGATAGCGAGGGACATGTATTAAAAAATATAGAGGTTGAAGAAACAGGTCAATGGAAATCTGAAGGACTTGAAGAAATGGCGATACTTCCGGTACTGAGTAATGAACTACCGAAAATTGGTACTGCCGTTCAGAGAGACGAGGTTAAATTGGGATTAGAGGTCTTAAAGACTGTCCTACTTCAGGAACCATCACTTGCGGCACAAATACAGATTATAGACGCAAGTGATTTTCAAAAAATCAAGCTACAGATTGATGCGCTGCCTGCACCCGTATGGCTTGCTGGAGACATGATCAAATCTGGGCTTCATCATACTGCCCTGCTTCTAAAACAGCATAAAACTCGGATCCTTGGACTTATTGGTGAGATCCCGAGTGTAAGAAAACCGTATATAGACGTAAGGTACCAAGACACACTCTACTTGGGCGGTTATACTGAAAGTAAGTAGTTCTACCCTTGTAACACCTATAGGGACTTATAGAATATCGGATCCGCACCTGTTTACCGCCCTCAATATCTAAAGAAGAAGGAGGTGAAAACATTTAAATGCCAAAACAAAATATTATCGCAGGACTTGATATCGGTTCGAGCAAAATTTCGGTAGTTGTTGGGAATACGCTGCACGGGAGCACCCCAAAAATAGGAATTATCGGCGTGGGTCACGCGCAAGCCGAAGGACTCCGCAGAGGGGTTATCGTTGACATCAACCAAACAGCCGAGGCCATCCGTAAAGCCATTTCCAGTGCTGAATTAATGGCAGGGGTGAAAATAGACTCCGTCTGCGTCGGTATTTCTGGTGAACATGTTATAGGGCAAACGTCACATGGGGTTGTTTCCGTGGCAAATACTGAGATTTCGCAGGACGATGTTGACCGAGCGATGATAGCGGCAAAGGCAATCTCCATTCCCGCAGACAGGGAAATACTGCATGTAATCCAACAGAACTTCGTTGTTGATGCCCAGAGTCGTATTAGGGAACCTATCGGTATGTCTGGCGCGCGTCTTGAAGCTTACGCCTACATTATTACAGGTGGCACAACGGCTATTCAGAATTTGCTCAATAGTATCGAAAAGGCAGGCGTGCCTATAGTTGAAACACTTGTCGCTGCACCGCTCGCAGCAACACAGGCGACTATCTCAAAGGATGAACGTGAAGTCGGGATCGCACTTGTTGATATCGGTGATGGAACAACTGAAATTATTGTTTACAAAGAGGACTCTATCGAACATACAGCAGTGATTCCTGTTGGAGGCCAGCACGTTACCAATGATATTGCGCAATACTTAAAAGTCACCCTTCCAGAAGCGGAGGAACTTAAACTTCACCGCGGCTGTGCTTGGACAGAATTAGTTGATCCCGAAGAAGTTAGATCTATTCCAGTCGCGAGTGATTCAACGCCACCGCGTTTCATCGACCGAATTGAACTTGCCCAAATTATTGAGTACCGTATGGCTGAAATATTGGACGCAATCGGTGACGAATTAGGTGATATTCCGCTTCCAGGTGGACTTGTGCTCACTGGTGGTACTGCGCTTATGGACGGTTTACAAGAACTCGCTGAAGCGATGCTTCAACTGCGCGTCCAGATCGGATACCCGCGCGGCTTGCAAGGCTTGACTGACCGGGTGAACCATCCAATGTATTCCACAGGAATAGGACTCGCTCTTTACGGTGAAACCTTACGGCAGTTAGAACGTGAACACAACGCACGTTCTGGAGGGAACGCCTTTGGATCATTCCTGCAACGCATCAAAGAATGGTTTGGATATTAAGTGTCCTTGGCATTACTTAACAGGACACACCCCACTTATGCCAAACTTATCGCAACGCTTGACTTAACTTTACTAATAGCGTATAATTTAATGTGAAAAAGCGAATCTATGAAAGTTATTAAGGAACCTCAATCTGGAGATTGAGGCTATAATGATAGGAGGAATTAGGTTGCTGTGTCTTTGTTATAGTAACTGAAATCTAAAATGATAGAATTTGAACAGGAAGAATTTGAAAGTCTACGCGCAAAAATTAAAGTTATTGGGGTTGGTGGAGCAGGTGGAAACGCAGTGAAACGTATGATTGAAGCAGGACTTACCGGCATAGAATTTTATGCCGTCAATACTGACCAACAAGCACTTGTGACCTGCCGCGGTGCTACTCAAATCCAGATAGGTGTTAACACCACCGAAGGCTTAGGTTCCGGGGCAAACCCCGAGATTGGCAGAAAAGCCGCCGAAGAAGACAGAGAACATCTCCAAACTATCGTAGAGAATGCAAATATGGTCTTCATCACCGCAGGTATGGGCGGTGGGACCGGTACCGGCGCAGCACCCCTCATTGCTACACAAGCAAAAGAGCGGGGAGCACTCACTATCGGGGTCGTGACACGCCCTTTCAACTTTGAGGGACAACGTCGCGCAGCCGCCGCCGAAGAAGGACTTGAGGAACTTCGAGTCGCTGCTGATTCCGTAATTGTTGTACCAAACCAGCGTCTCATCGACACCATGGACAGGAAACTTCCCATCCGAGAAGCATTTCGTATGGGAGATCAGATTCTCTTACACGGCGTTAAAAGCATATCCGACATTGTCACTGAATCAGGCGAGATTAACGTTGATTTTGCTGATGTTGAATCTATCATGCGAAACGCAGGAAGTGCATTGATGGGCATGGGGCATGCTACAGGGGACAATCGCGCCCAAATCGCCGCAGAACAAGCAATCAGTTCACCTCTCCTTGAGCAAACTAATATTGCCGGAGCCGTCGGTATGATTGTCAACATAACCGCACCGCCCGATTTTATGATGCACGAACTCGATGACGCTATGGGCGTTATTCAGGATACCGCTCCGGATGCACAAATCATTTTTGGACTTGTTTACAAAGATGAATTAGAACTCGGAGATGAAGTCCTTGTAACCGTCATTGCAACAGGGTTTGATAGTGTTGAAGAGGAAGCCTACGCAGGTGGTGACAGAAATACAGCGTCACGATATGATGACGCAGATACCTATCAAAGGCAAACACCGGCTCCTTCCGAACAGCGTGTACCAAGTCCAAGTAGAGTACGACAGAGTATCGCCAGAACGCCATCTGACAGATCCAGGGTTCCGGGGCGTGGGAGAAGAGCAAACGTTGAACCACCCAGCGAAGAGGACAACGCACCTCAAAGCAACCCACAGAAACCTGCCCGAGGAAGAGACCAAGGCTCGCAGCAACGTGAAACAGATTGGGAAATTCCGGCTTTTCTACGCGTTCAAAAAAGACGGGGGAACGATAAATAGGAACTACCTCTATACCGACGCCTATCGCTTCTGATTTTCTGAGTGTAGCTCCCGATTCCGTGATTGAGATTCCTAAAACTAACGCCGCATTGTGTTTTGATAACATAGTGCGGCGGGCATCGCTTTTTCATTTCGCGCCTGAAGACACGTTAGCGTGGATGGGTCGTGGATGTAAGATATTTAAAGCCATCCATCTCCCCGGTCGCGTTCAACCTAACCGAAAACCGGGGTCCCGCCCGTTACTGCGGAGGGGATTTTTGCAATGTAATACAAGGAACGGATTTAGTCTATCCGCAGACTAAATCCGGTGTTTTTTCAATGAAACGAAGCGGAACGATGACCAAGAACCAATAGTTAAAAAAGAGGCAAATAGTGAACTTATATCGACATTATCAACACTTACGTAGTGAGGAACACGGCGCACACAACAACTTCAGAAAACCCAACAAATTCGCGCTTGTCTATCCGAGCACGTATGCCCTCGGTATGTCAAGCCTCGGTGTTCAAGTTATGTACGCGACGCTCAACAACCGACAGGACACCGCTTGCGAACGTGTTTTCATTCCTGAGCCTACCTATCTTCGGAAACTTGCCTCTCAAAAAAAGGCTCTTTTCTCTTTTGAAACGCAGACCGCTTTGAACCAATTTGACATCATCGGGTTTTCAGTCTCCTTTGAATCAGATTATGTGAACATTCCTCGCACGTTAGAGTTGGCGAACATACCGCCGCTTGCAGAAGCGCGAACGGAATGGGATCCGCTCATCATTGCCGGTGGCATTAATATCTCCTACAATCCAGAACCGATTGCCGATTTTGTCGATGTTTTTGTCGTTGGTGAAGCCGAGCTTGTTATCCACCAACTCATGGGGCATTTCGACGAGTGGAAAAAATCCGGTGCACCGAAGAGTGAATTACTTGAAACGCTCGCAACTGTCCCAGGACTTTACGTGCCACATTTTTACGATGTAACCTATCGCGATGATGGTACGATTGATGCCGTTTCCCCAAAACCCGGTATATCGCCTCGAATTCGTGCCGGAGCTGTCCCAAAACTTGATGATGTCGAAACCTGCACGCACATCCATACACCCAATACCGAGTTTTCAAACGCACATCTCATTGAAATTGTACGTGGGTGTGGTAGGCAGTGCCGTTTCTGTGTCGCAGATTATGCCCGCCGATGGCCAAGACGTCGCTCTGTAGAGAGTACACTTGCACTTGCGGAACGCGCACGGGGTATTACAGACAGAATTGGACTTGTCGGTGCTTCTATCTCTGACCATCCGCAAATTGATGAGATCGCTACAGGTCTCGTCGAACGTGGATTTCGAATTTCCTGCGCCTCACTCCGCGCCGAAACTGTTCGCGCCCCGCTGCTCGACGCACTCGCAGACAGTGAACAAGGAACCATCACCATTGCTCCAGAAGTTGCAACTGAAGAGCTTCAAAAGGTAGTCAATAAAGCCATTCCACGTGAACGCCTCTATTATATTTTTGAGGAAGCATTGAAACGTGATATTCTCAACCTTCGTCTATACTTCCTCATCGGAGTACCGCATGAAACACCAGCAGATGTAGAAGCCATAGTTGATATGGCAAAGGAGATGCGAACGATACTTCTCCCACATGCGAAACGAACAGGAAAAATAGCACGTATCAGCTTTACGATTTCACCCATGGTGCCGAAACCGCATACACCTTTCCAGTGGGTAGCAATGGAACCCCCAAAAACCATCGCTCGAAAACTCGATTTTCTGAAACGCGAAATTAACCAACTTGGTAGCATAAAAGTCGGTTCTGCCAGTGCAAGACTCGCACATCAAGAAGCTGCCTTCGCTCGCGGCGACCGGCGGCTTGGAAAAGTTATCCTTGAACTTGCTCACGGTGTCCCATGGAACCAAGCCTTCCGTAAACACGATTTAGCTCCAGATTTTTATGCCATACGCCAACGTCCACTGCATGAGGTCAACCCATGGGACCATCTCGACCTTAACGTTAAACCCCAATTCCTACAACTTGAGTTCAACAAGCACGAAAAAGGTTTTACAACCAGTGAATGTGATACGACTGTTTGCAAGAAGTGTGGTGCCTGCTAAAAAAAACAGTCAGCCATCGGCTTTCGGCTTTCAGCATACTAACTATCAGTTAACATGCTCTACAGTGAGAACAGTTAAGAAAATTTGTGACAGTTAGTGATAGCATTCCGTGAAAGGTTACTGTTAACTGATAAGAAGGAGAAATTTACTGTGCGCAAATTTGAACAATTTATAAGAGAACTTGTCGCAGCATGCGTCCTGTTCGCCTTCACGACACCTTTATATGCAGGATTAGATGACAAATCTCTCGTCCTATACCTCTCCTTTGATGAAGGGAAAGGAGGAGATGCCGCAGATGGCTCCGTACATGGGCATGATGGCGAACTTATCCAAAATCCCACCTGGGTAGATGGACAGTTCGGCAAGGCATTGGAGTTTGATGGGACCAAGGGAGACCATGTAATGGTGCCTATCAACGACACTTTACAACTAAGAGAACAATTTTCTGTCGCTTTTTGGGTTAAACGGGGCAAAGCCCAAATTCGGGATTGGAATTACATGGTGACAGCTGGCTCCTTGAAATGGGCAACAATTTTTCAGAACGCCAGCAGCAAAACTTTTTTCTGGTCAACATCCGGTGGGGGGTGGGCGCAAAAAGCCGTCACTGATGACATTCAACCCGAAGACTGGGTACACCTCGCAGTCACACATGACACCAAATCAAAAGTGGTCATCTATAATGACGGGAAAGAAGCCGGCGGTGGACCTAAACCGCCACCTGTTGATGAAATTGATGGCTCTGTTATGGTGGGTGCCCGCCACCCTGGTGAAGAATTTTTCACTGGTATTATTGATGAAGTGTTTCTCTTCAACCGAATCATCACCGAAGCAGAAATCAGCGAAATTATGAATGGCGATTTCCTGCCAGTAGCACCCGCAGAGAAACTCGCGACGACTTGGGGCAGTATTAAAGCCGATCGCGATTTTTAAATTATTGACGCCTGGGCATCGTTCCACTTCGTTTCACGATGGTGTTCGGTGAAGTCCAACCCCTTCTCAGTTAGGAAACGTTTAAGAACCTTACTTCGCTTAACTCCGTTGAAACTGACCTGAAACCTGCCCGAAACGTAGTGGAGGGCAGCCCAGAAGTCCAGTTATTTAAAAATGCTAAAATATCTCGCCATATTCATCCTTTGTAGTGCCTCTGCAAACGCCGTTTTATCCGATTCGTCACCTGCCGGAGCGTATTATAAAAGTGCCACTATCTACCACGATCTCGGAGAATTCGAGCAAGCCATCTCCGAATACAGAAAAGCCATTGCCCTTAATCCAAATTCCCCTATCGTCTACAACAGACTCGGTGTTGCATATTCCGAACTGAAGCAATACGATGCCGCACTTGATGCCTATCAGAAGGCACTTGCGTTGTTTCCTATGACGGCTGAACCACACTATAATATCGGACTGGTTTACCTCAAGCAGGGCAATCTCCCGCGTGCTCTTGAGGCATTTAAACGTGCGGTCGCTATAGACGCGGAGTGGGAAGATGCCTATACCGGACTCGGCGAGGTCTACTTGAAACAGGGTGATTTTGGACAGGCTACTCGTGCCTATGAACAAGCTACGCGTCTCAATCCAAATGGAAATCCGAGTGCCATTTTAGGATTGGGTAAGACTTATGTAAAACAGGGACGCTTAGAGGATGCAATCATAGCGATTGAAAAGGCAATTGAAATTCAGGTGGATAATACAGAGGCACATTACCAACTCGCCCAAATTTATATCAAACGCGGCGAAAAGAAAAAAGCCGCCTCAGTGATGGCGTTCTTCAAAGTCCTTCGTCAAACGGATCCCCTCCTTGAGGAAGCTGAGGCATGGGTGAAAAGACATCCCAATGACGCGAGAGGCTATAACAATCTCGGTATTGTCTACCTCGCACGTCATCGCTCTGAAGACGCGATCGCGAACTACAAACGCGCCATTTCTCTTGCCCCTACTTTAGCCACTGCACACTACAATTTAGGGCATGCCTACCATAAGCAAGGAGAAATGAACCTCGCTATTGAGGCTTACCAACAAGCACTCACCATCGACACCACTCTTGCAATTGCGCATAATAACACCGCTGTTTGCTATATAGAATCAGGCATAGACTTGGATAAGGCACTCTCCCACGCACGAACCGCTGTTCGTCTTGCCCCGACTGAAGCGAATTATTGGGATACGCTGGAAATGGCTGTCGGCTGTCGGCTGTCGGCTATCGGTAAAGAGGTTTCCTGGTGAAGTGACGAGGGCGGTTAGGAAGCTGCACCTATCTGATGGCTGATTGCTATTAAAGTAGGACTTACGCACTCCTTCTTAAAGTCCGCCTGATAACGGGAATTTAGGGGGTTAAAAGTAGCAAATTCTCGAGTCCTATAAAGGACAATACGCCAACGAACAATGAGATGCCTCTGCTATATTATCCTCTCTTCAATTCTGAGCATGCCCGTTTCCGCAGAGGTTCAATTCGTTGACATAACCGCCGCTGCAGGAATCACGTTTCGGCATGTTGATGGCAGAACCGGTGAAAAATATCTCATCGAAACGCTCGGCTCTGGCGCGCTCTTTTTCGATTTCGATGTTGATGGTGCTTTGGATCTTTATGTAGTGAACGCTACCCACATTCCACCGCCAGTCAGCGAAAAAATCTCTCAAACCCTCTCTTCTCTTCCGCAAAACAAACTCTACCGAAACGACGGCGACGGAACTTTTACCGACATCACAGACAGTGCAGGGGTTGGAGATACCGGCTATGGGGTCGGATGTGCAGCCGCTGATGTCAATAATGATGGCTATCCCGAAATTTATGTAACTAACTACGGACGCAACCGCCTCTATTATAACAACGGTGACGGAACTTTTACTGATATGACGCAAAAAGCCGGAGTCGGCGACGAACGTTGGGGAACAAGTTCTGCCTTTCTGGATTACGATTTAGATGGGGATGTTGACTTGTACGTTGTCAATTACATGAAATTTTCTATCGCGGAAAACGGATGGTGGGAAACTCGGGGTATTAGAACATATTGCAGCCCAACAGATCAAATCGCTGGCAGCCATTTTGTAAGTGAGCCTGATATCCTCTATCGCAACAATGGAGACGGAACCTTCACAGATGTCACCAAAACATCGGGGATCTCACATCGTGCCCTTGGTCTCGCTGTCGCTGTCGGAGATTACGATAACAATGGTTACCCAGACCTGCACATCGCCAATGATATGGAAGCAGACCTCTTTTACCACAACAACGGCAATGGAACCTTTACCGAAACTGCCGACCTTACCGGAACAGGGTATGATGAAAACGGTTTCCCCGGAAGTGGTATGGGAAACGCATTCGGTGATTACAATAACGATGGTTATCTGGATCTCGTTGTCAGCAACGCCTCTGGACTGCCTGCGCTTCTCTATCAAAATGAAAACGCTGCCTTTTTTACCGATGTCTCTTTTGTCTCAGGCATTGGCGCAGTGACGCTCCCCTACTTTAAATGGGCGGTCGAATTCTTAGACTACGACAACGACGGTTTCCTTGACCTCTTCGTTGCGAATGGACACCTTCAAGAGAATATTTCGCTTTTTTCGGAGAGCACCTATCCACAGACGGACTTGGTTTTCCGCAACGTACGCAAACAAGACGGCACATATCATTTTACTGATACGTCCGCTGATGTCGGATTGGCAGAACTCCCGAAAAAAGTTAGCCGAGCAGCCGCATTCGGCGACTATGACAATGACGGAGATGTCGATATTTTTCTCAACCACTCCAACCAACACGCAACGCTTCTCCGAAACGAGGGGGGCAATAGTAATCATTGGCTGACAATCCAGCCAATCGGTACCCAAAGCAACACGTCAGGTATCGGCACAAAAATAGTCGTGAAAGCGGGAAATTTATCTCTTACCAAAGAAGCACGGAGCGGCGCGAGTTACCTTTCACAAAGCGATTTACGCGTTCACTTTGGGCTTGGAGAAAATTCAGCGGTTGACACCTTGGAGATTCACTGGCAGGGTGGGCTTACAGAGCGGTTTTCTAACATGAAGTCAGACCAAATTCTCCGTATTAAAGAGGGGCACGGGATCATAAAAGGGCGAGAATAACATTACCTTTTTCTCCAGACATACACGCATTTCCGAAGCGGCACGCCCCATACGTCCCCATTTGAATCTTCTCATTTTCCTGTTGAAGTGCACCCCTGTACCTTTCAATTGATTCTATTGAAAACTGACAATTTTTCGAGATAAAAATGGGGCTACCGAGAATTGCGCTCTAAAGTCCTCGGCAAGTTCAGCATCCAAGGCAACAATTTCGTCCCGCAGTTCGGCAGCTTTTGACTGAATTTCGTTTTTTTCAGATGTCATAAGGACCTTTACGTGTTACCATCAGGGATCTCAGGCCAATTGTGCTCCGGTGAATATCCTAAATCCGCTTCTGCCGGTTTCCACGCGAAACGGGAATCCGTACGACCAGCGACAGCATTATAAGCACCATACTTCACCGTCTCTGTTTCGATCGCGCGAGCAACACACTGCGCAACATCCCTCGGATCCACGTAAACAAACCACGGATCCGTCACAACGTCAGGGGCTGCCGGACCGGGATTCTGTCCATCTCCATCTATGACTCCCGGACGGACATGGATCACGTCCAACCCATGCGCTTGATGATACGCTGCACCAATCCGCTCACCGAGGTACTTCGCCAACGAGTAGTAAATATCTCCTGGACCGAACTGGAAGTCATCATCCACCTCGTAAGGCAATTTTGCATTTGAGGCAGGAGGACACGCCGAAATACTTGAGATGTTAACTAATTTCTGAACGCCTTGCTTCACACAGGCTTCTGCGACGTTCCATGTGCCTTTCACCATAACATCCGCAAACAGCGAGGCTGGCTTATCAGACCGTCCCCGTACCAAAGCAACAAGATGGACGACAGCATCTTGACCGGCACACGCCGCCTCGATTTCGGCAGCATTTGTCACATCTGCCTTGATAAAAGTCGTGCCTGCAACCGCCCGATCCAGTTCAACAATATCCGTTAGCGTCAGTTCATACTCGCTACGCAACTGATCAATGATAAACTGTGCCAGATACCCATTCGCACCGGTGATCAGAATCTTTTCTATAGACATTGATTTTCATCCTTGAAGGACTTAGGCGAAAGGGGCCTCTGTTTCATAGAGTGCGTTGTTAAAGCCAACAAGGAAGACCCGTCCGTTTTGTATTGTCGGCGCACGCAGGCTACCGCTCCGTCCCATCACCGCTTTTAGGATCGATTCCTGTGCGTCTTCGGTTGGCACAAAGGTTTCCACGCGTCTTCCTTTCGCAACAACGATTCGCTTCGCACTGCCCATTAAATCCCATACCGCGGTCGCATCCATTCGTTCTTTCCGCGCATCAGTCCGACTCTCTGGCTGTAAATTATGTGTGTCAAGAAACTCTTGCACTTTTTTACAGGAGTTTCAGCTATTCCGAAAATAAATCCAATCTATCATTTTTTTAATTTTCCTTACGGTTCGGTTAGCGGTTGGGTAGATACTGTTCCTTCCCGTAGACCCGCCTGTGCCGATGTTACAGGCTACGATTACTTAAAACCTTACAATCTAACAGATGACGCTACAGGTTACCGAAAACCTGCGCGTAACGTAGTGGAGCGCAGTCCAAGCTCCCATAAATTAAAAACTTTCCACTTCGTTCCACGCTTCGCGTTTTTCTAATTTACCCTACAACTCCTCCACATTGATAAATCTGCCGGTGTCACGACTCTGGACCGCAGCATCAATTAAGGCGAGTGTTTCAATTGCATCCGCGAACGGCGAGCGAATCAGTGTCCTGTCGCCTGTCTCAATAGCACGCAACCATGCTCCGGATTTGTCTAAGCCGAGACTGTTTTCGGAAACCACAGGTTCGTTAACGACTTCACCGTTAAGGTATCCATGGATAACGTTATCCGTCATATTCGCGTGTAGTCGTAAATGTGGTCCGACGACTTCAACCTCAAAACTAAATTTCTCGGTGCCGCAGTGATTCATATGTGTTCCGAAAACGCCGTTGTCCAATTGATAAGTCATCTGGATGGCATTCTCGGCATCGAATTCGGTTCGGTCCAATGCCATATTTTTGACAACCAATGCATGTGCCTGCACCGGTTTCGGGTTTCCCATAACGAACCGTGCGCAGTCCAGTACATGTACCGCCTGCTCTGGCAAGGGACCACCGCTTATCTCATATTGTAGAAACCAAGGTGACATTCGGAAACTCAGGTAATAATCAACGGTACACACCGTCCGAACGAGGTGTACCGTCTCTGAAGCGATTAACGCCCTCAGCCGTTCATAGAGCGGGTGGTAGCGGAGTTGGAATCCAACAGCAGAGATGACATCCACTTTCTCAATGCATGCGAGGCACTTTCTGCCTTCAGCCATGTTCAAGGCGGGTGGTTTTTCAACCATCACAGGGATACCGCGGTCGCATGCCATCTGGATCGGTTCAAGACGGATAGGAGGAGGTGTCGTGATAACCACCCCGTCCAAGTCTACATCGAAAAAGGCATCCAACGCAGTAGTAGCAAGTGCTGTTTCGGTATGCGCTGCGAGTTCGCGCGCCGCCTCAAGCCTCACATCATGGACCGCGACGACACGCGCACCGTAATCGGTTACCGCGCCCTGATGATGTCTTCCCATACTACCAGCACCGATGATGCCTATTGCTAACGGTTTTTGAGATTTCATTGTATCTTGAGGTTTCCCCACGTTACCGCGAGTTTCCCTTTCCGTTCAACGGGAAAGATGTTGAACTCTGGGGTAGTAACGAAAACGTTATCGAATTGCGCATAATGCGCAGCAGCACCCCGATTGCCACCGCGCGTATAGAAGCCAGTTTTGCCGTTTTCAAACCTTTTTTCACCATCCGTCCATTCTCCCACAAAAGCGAGACTACTCCATTTGGCACCGACTTTACCGAGATATGCCTTAAATTTGTAATGCTTACGCACCTCAAACTTTACGCGGTACCAAATATGCTGCTTGCGTTTTCTTTCATCTGCGAAAGGCGTTATTTCGACCGACCAGTTGTCCTCAACATTTCTGTGCCATTGAATACGTTGGGGAGAGTGTTTAGAACCCGCGGTTGAAATTTCGTGCATGTAGAAATTCTTGTGGTCCTTTGCGTGGAAAACGAACCCCAATGAACCGCCATTTTTCGCGTTGAAATCAGCATAGTAATCAAATTCTTCGGGGAGATTGGTAACACTGAGCCCCGCACCACCGCCCCAAATGTCAAGGACTTTCCTTCCGAGCACATCATGCCGGGTGTCATTATCTTCAACGCTCCAACTCACTTGCGGTGCCCATTTGTCGAGATTAACGCCAAGACGCTCAAAGTCATCATGGAACAGAATCTCAGCATAACTGATGCCGACACACAGCGTCAGCGTGATAATCAGAGTGGTGTACCCTGTATAGGCCTTCATACGCCTGTCCGACCCCTTTATTCCCTTGCTGTAGCGTAACGCTTGTTTTTTTGAAGGCACAATTTGGGCATTCGCGAAATGTCCTAAACTATGCCTACAATCGATGGGGTTACTCTGTCTTAATTTCTCCCCATGTTGTCGTCAACTTCCCGTTCGGCTCAACGTCCATGGGGTCCTTGCCACCGTAAATTTCGATCTCATCAACGCGAGCACCACCATTGGTGCGAATATGAAGACGTAACCACCGTGCTTCTACATCTTTAAAGGTAAACTCAGTAGTTTCACTAACTGGATCTCCCTTGTGGGTGTAAACCTTTGTCCACGTTCCCGCATCAGAGTCTGGATCCGCTTTGGAAGTCGCGACCAGTATATCAAAGTCAGCCGTTGTCCTGTCGAGAAACCCCTGTGAATGATCACTACCGAAGTAGATGCGGTTCACATTGGCAACATCACCCATATCAATCTGTGCCCAACCGGGTAGTGCACCGATAATCCAACTCCGGCAGTTGTTGTAAAAACCGTCATTGAGATATTCGGTACAGTGTCTACGAGGACACCATCCCTCCAGCTGCGAGGAAGCTTCCGGTTTCGCATCCTTGAGCAGTGCCAAATTGGGTTCGTTGTCCCGAACCGTCGGCACAAATTCAGGTCCCGGCTTGCCGCCAGCATCACATTCATCCGTTGCTGCTTTTTTGTCCTGTTCCTTAAACTCGTAACGCCCAAACTTTTCAGGTCCCTGAGCTTCGTCATGGACTGCGAAGACAACAGGCATACTTACCAGCATCGCTACTATCACAAGCCACCAATACTTTGTCCATCTCATGGTCCATTCCTCCGTTCTTGAGGTAGTCTTTACCATTATATTAACACAAGTGAAAATTTGTTTCAAGAAAACGATGATTCACTGAAAACCCTTGACTTTTTTTTTCACTGTTGCTATCTTAAAATTGTATGAACCGTTTAGAAATTTTCAATTTTGGTTGACACTTGAAGAAATGTCCCTTATAATTCTACTTTAGGAGTCAGAAGTTTGAAACAGCGTGCTATTTTCTGGTTGCTCTCTCTCATTTTGATAAGCGTTTCAGCGGTTTGTGACGCACAAGAGTTGGTACTCCATCTCTCCTTTGAGACATTAGATGGAAAGGTTGCAAAGGACAGGTCGGAATTTGGCAACGACGCGACCTTCAAAGGTTTACCCAAACTCGTTGAAGGCGTTTTCGGAAAAGCATTGGAGTTTGACGGAAAAACTTTCGGGCAAATTCCCGACCATGCGAGCCTTGATATAGTCGATGGTATTACCATCGAATTCTGGGCGACCATCGAAGGTGGAGAAGCACTCCAGAGCGGCGTTGAAAAAGGTGTAGCCTGGATCGCCGGTCTGTATAATCTCGCCGCGCTTTACAACGGTGGAACAATTCTTCAGTTCTTCGACTTACCCGAGGTGTGTAACGACGATAATATTGGTCCCAGCATTCAAGATGGCGAATGGCATTTTCTCGCCGGGACGTGGGACGGTGAAGATATCCTACTCTATATCGATGGCGAACTGGAAGCAGAGATGCCGTGCAAGGGTGAACTGAAACCGAACAACGACCCCCTTTTTATCGGTGCCCGCGGTGGCAGTGGACGTTTTCTCACTGGAGCCATGGATGAAATCAAAATGTATAACTACGCCTTAACCAACGAGGAGTTGCTCAAGGACATGGAAGAGCCTGTCACGTTGCATGTCAACGCACAGGACAAATTGACTACCGTTTGGGCACGTCTCAAAACCGACTAATTAGCACAGCAAAGGAGGGTTAATGAAAGCAACATGCTATCTTTTGGCGAAGCTTGCAAGCCAAAATTTGTTTTACATAAGCCTAACGTTTCTTCTTTTATCACTGACCCTAATCGGCTGCGCGCTTCCCTTCAGCCAGAACCTAACCCCTGAAGAGCAGGTCGCGGTCGTCACAACCGACAAAGGCACAGTTGTGCTTGAGTTCTACCCCGATGCTGCCCCCGTGGCAGTCGATAATTTCATCAAACTGATTAACCAGAAGTTCTACGACGGCTTAACATTTCATCGAAAAGTTGATGCACCCGGTTTGAATATCATTCAGGGCGGGTGTCCAGAAGGCGATGGAACAGGTGGTCCCGGTTGGACTATTGCTGACGAGTACACAAATCCGAACCAACGTCCACATGTCAGAGGCACACTGGCGATGGCTCGAGCATCCGCGCCAAACTCATCCGGGAGCCAATTCTACATCTGCTTGAAACCCCAACCCCATCTTGACGGAGACTACACTACCTTCGGTGGTGTAATTCAAGGGATGGATGTCGTCGATCAGTTATCGATGGGCGATGTCATGACAAAAATCCGATTGGAGGCGAAGTCAAAATATGTTAAGGCAACAGCAGAATAAGCAACATCGGCAATTCGCATCCGCAGCACTTCTCGTTTTAGCGACATTCTTCGCTACTTTCGTGCTGAGTTGCGCACAAGAAGACAAGGCCGCCCCCGTACCGCGCGCACGCCGCGCCGGCACAGGCACCGCAACGACCACGGCAAAACCGCAGATCGATCCCGCAACGGTGGTCGCAGCTATTGAAACGGCAAAGGGGACTATTGAATTTGAATTCCTTGCAGCCGAAGCGCCGGAAACTTCCAAGAATTTCATCAAAAACGCGCAGGTGATGTATTACAAGGGTGAGAAGTTTAATCGCGCAGAAGAACTCCTCATCCAAGCAGGCTCGAAGCTTGCCGCTGGAGATACACTCCCCATTGAAAACGGTTCGCAAGAGATGTCGCGAGGCGTTGTCGCGATGGCAAAAGAGGAAGGCGCAAGTGTTTCGTATGCCTCCGAATTCTTTATCTGCCGGGGTGACACCATCCTTGACAGTGATTACACCATTTTTGGAAACGTTATCAGTGGAATGGACGTGGTTGACAGCATCGTCGTCGACGATGTAATTACGAACATCACCATCCGAGACAAGGGAATGCCCGCTGAGTAAAAGATTGGAAGATTGGAAGATCGGAAGATTGGAAGATTGGGGTACCCATCCTTCCATCCTTCCGCCTTTCCAACCAACGCCTTCCAACTTTCCACCAGTGTGATCTTTAAAGGAACACTTGACGTTTAATAACAAGGAGGCATGTATGGCATTAACAGTTATCCGCACAGCTCGTCCAAGTCCGGTTTGGCAGGAAAGTTACGTGCGTGTGGAAAAAGGACAACGACTCATTATTGATGCGGAAGGGGCATGGTCACCGGATTTGCAAAATCGGATCGGATGGTGCGGTGCCGACGGTGTTCCTAAGACACCGGGCTCCAACGATTACCTACTTCCCGGCACAAACATCGGCGCACTTATCGCTAAAATCGGAAATGTCGTCTTCGCTGCTGGCTCACGTTATGATAATCCGGCACCCGCTGACGGTGTTATTTTCCTCGCAATGAACGAAAGTCCAAACAATAATAACCAAGCAGGAAGTTTGCTCGCACAAATCATCATCTTTGATGACGAATAGGACATTCGTATAAATACCACTGCCTATATCGGGCGAATCAGGAGCGATATATGGAAGAGAACACAACTCAGGAGGAAGCACAACAAATTCCGCCTGTCGATTTTATTAGTTATCTTACCAACCTTGTAGAAACAGGACGGCTCTACTTAGAGGGAATCCCTAACCCCGAAACGAACGAGGTAGTTATAAACCTCCCCCTCGTGAAACATATTATTGATACGATTGAGATGCTTGAGGAAAAGACGAAGGGAAATCTCACTGCTCCAGAAGCCAACTTCTTGGCAAATACCCTTTATGAACTCAGAATGGGCTACGTCCGTGCCATCAGTAGACAGGAAACAGCCGAGCAGGAAGAAAAACCAACTGAGGAAATCGAAGAAGAGACTTCCACTGAAAAGCGAGAATGAATTATCAACGCAAGATCCTCTTTGCCATGGCACTGCTCATCGGCTTGCTCGGGACGGGGACGGTCGGCTATCTATTTCTCGAAAGGGATAATCCCGAAGGAGAATGGCAGTTTCTTGATGCAATCTACATGACTGTCATCACCCTAACAACCGTTGGTTATAGCAATATGGGAATGAGCGACGCTGGACGAGTGTTTACCCTGTTTCTGCTCATTGGTGGGTTCGGCGTGTTCACCTACAGCGTCACGGTCGCTACCGCATTCCTGATTGAAGGACAACTACAAAGTTTTTTCCGACTACAAAAAATGGTTCGAACTGTCGATAAATTATCAAATCACTATATTATCTGTGGACTCGGTGATACCGGCGTACATGTACTTGACGAGATGCTAAAGGCAGAAGTAAATTTCGTCGGTATTGAATTCGAGGAAGAACGACTCATCCATCTCTCTGACACACGAAATTTTCTATACCTCCATGGCGACGCAACCGATGACGAATTGCTCCTGCGGGCGGGGATCGAGCGTGCCAAAGGGCTTGTCACATGTCTGAGTCGCGATCAAGATAACCTGTTTGTCGTGATCTCCGCGAGAAAAATCAATCCACGATTAAGGATAGCCTCTAAAGCCGTTGAAGATAATTCCCCCGGAAAACTCATTACTGCGGGAGCAGATGAGGTCGTCCTACCGGATCACATCGGTGGACTCCGCCTCGCATCCGGCATCCTCCAACCACAACTCGCAGGGTTTTTGGAAAATATCACCCAAAACCAAGACGGTGCCCAGTTCACTGAATCCATTATCCGGGAAGGTGCCCCTCTGGACGGGATATCCCTCAAAGCCGCCAGTATTAAAGAACAAACCGGTTTAGTTGTCGTCGCAATCCATGATAACGACGGGACGTTCCTCTATAACCCTCCTGAAGATAAGAAAATTGCCGCCGGTGATGCCTTGTTAGTAATAGCCAACCAGAGACAACTACAAACATTGCATAAACTTACCGGAGATTCAAGTGAGAGAAAATAGATAACAAGAAAATGGGGGCTTACGAGAAGTTTGAACATGTTACAGAAAAAGATTTGGACACTGATCGTGATTGTGTTAAGTTTTGTGTGCGGCATCGCATCCGCACAAGAAGAGTGGATGCCAGACGCGGATTTACGACAAGCCGTCCGGGATCAACTTGAACTGTCTGCCGATGAAACGCTGCTGAAGACCGATATGAAACTACTGACCGGGCTGCATGGGCGTAAGAAGGGCATCAGAAATCTCAGCGGATTGGAATATGCGACATATCTGCGGTGGACAAATCTGGGTGAAAATGAGATACGCGATATTTCACCTTTGGCTGCATTAGTTCATTTAGAAGGTCTGTGGATTTATACCAATCCGATTCAAGACATTACGCTGCTGGCGAATCTGACAAAGTTAAAACAACTCAACTTAGCCGGATGCGAGATTTCAGACATCCGACCCCTTGCAAACTTGAGGAACTTAGAATATCTCATTCTTGCTGGCAATCGTATTGAAGACATTACGCCGCTGGTGAATTTGACAAACCTCACGGAATTACGGCTGCATTACAATCGCATTACAGATTACAGCCCGCTTGCGAATTTAGTTTTATTAGAAACGCTACATATACAGCACAATCCAGGTGTTGATATTAGCCCCCTCAAACATCTGACGGTATCGGAGTTTTTCTATGATGACGTCTGCGAGTTAGTCGGGTTGCCTGTAAAAGATCGCGTTGATGAAAGACGTTACCCTTCTATTTACAATACGTGGCATGATATAAGCAATCGTCCGTCTTGGTCGCGTCAAGAGCGCATTGCTGCACACGATTTGTCATTTTCGGGTGCTTATCCTTATGGTTTTGGAATAGATTTTCACTATACCGATCAGGGAGTGGTTTTGCGCGGACCTTTGGATCGCGCTCGCCAACGACGAGATGAATTGCTTGCCATGAACCCGAACTTAGTTTTCATCACCAGTGTCGCGATGCGAGACTCGCGGGTCAATAAACTTTATCCTCAAGATTTTCCGCATTGGGTTCGGGACGCGACAGGAACGCCTGTTGAAGGATGGCCTGGGACGTTCTTACTCGATTTCACACATCCCGCGGTTCAAGATATTATCGTTTCCCACGCGAGGGCAATCTCTCGATGTGGGGTGTATGATGGGTTGTTCTTGGATTGGTGGCAGGAACACACCACCGTGCTTGACGGGTATCGGAGCAATGCCGCCGAACAACGCGCCCGCGATGTGATTATCCGTCGGATCCGTGAAGCGGTCGGTGAAGATTTCCTTATCTTGGTGAATGCGAATCGGTCAAAGCCTCATCGGGCAGCTCCGTACATCAACGGACTTCAAATGGAAACCGTGCGGGATTCTGCCAAAGGCTACACCTATCAGGGACTCATGCGGATTGAAAGCACAATGCTTTGGGCAAAAAACACGCTCAGAGAACCGCAGATCGTCTGCCTCGAAGGATGGAGTATCGCCACCGAAACCCCGGATCCTACTTTGGATTACTGGGCGACGCGCGTCGTTGATACCCGACCTGACACCCCCATAAATCAGAGGTGGATGCGCCTCTTTACAACATTAAGCCTCACGCATTCCGATGGGTATGTCCGTTTTTATGGGGGCTATCTCTATGCTGCCCCCAATGATCGAACGTATCGGTATGGATTTTTTGATACCGATGCGGGGCAACCTATCGGCGAACCGCAGGAACATTATTGGTTCGATTTTTGGGATGTCGATCTCGGTACCCCCGTCGGCGAGATCGCAGAACGCTATAGAAACCATCAAGGACTCTTTATCCGAGAGTTCACAAACGGGTGGGCAGTCTATAACCGCAGTGGTGTTCCCCAAGCGATTCAACTACCAGAGCAGGCAATGGGTGTAGAGAGCGGTTTGAAAAATACGCTTCACATCCTCCCCGACTTAGATGGCGAAATCTATCTGAAAAGGACAACCGACAGACACGATGTCAATGAAGATGGTGTTGTGAACATTCTGGATTTAGTGGCTGTCGCCAATGGATTTGGGAAAAATGCCCCCGATGTCAACGGCGATGGCGTTGTCAATATCTTAGATTTGGTGGCTGTAGCAAACCAGTTTGGACAATAACAAAAAAACTGTATAAGTAATGCCAAAATCTACTATATTTATCAAACTCACGTTAAATAGAGAATGTTGTAACTTGTTGTGCATTCATTTTTATTTTAGATGTGGGTATTGCTTTCTACTTGCGAAGCGTCCGTAAAGCGCAGCGCAGATTGCTATTTCACATCCAAAATTTAATAAGGAGACGAAAGTGGCTAATAACGTTGAAACCCGCACAACAGCCAAGCCCAAGCTCGTTGCGAGTAAGATCAAGGCTGTTTTCGGGTGGCACTCTCACGAATCGGAGTCCATTCCGTTTCTATCCCTCTCCCACCGCGGTACGGGGATAAAGGACGGGGATAGGAAACACCAATGTTGCCAATGAAAAAACAGGTATGTGTTTGTATTTTTATCGCGTGTGTCTTTTATATTTCGATTCCCAACACTGTTTTGGGGCAGGGGATTCCGCTTGCACAGCGAGTGTTTCAGAAGCACAAGCAGACGTTGCAACGTGCAGATATTCAGGAGATTTTACCAGGGGTACTGGAAGGCTTGAAAGCACCAGAGAATCAGCGACTTTTGAACCCGGCAACCATTAATCTCGTCGTTGATGACCCAGATCTCTTATCAATATTCATACCAGACATAGATCCGAAGTTCGTGGCACTCCTGAAGACGGATCAGGCACTCAAAAGTTTGCTGAGGGATCCGTTAGTGCAAGAACTGCTCCAGAGCCCAGCAGCGATTGATGAACTTGCGCGTCTGTTAGGGGTCGGTGGTACGGGTCGAAATCGCCCTGATCTTCCAGCCCAACAGATCTACAATCAGGCAATTCATTCTGTGGTGTGGATAAACACAGACGAGGGATCGGGAAGTGGGGTCTTGATTGACAGGGAAAAGAAACTCATTGTTACCAACCAGCATGTTACAGGCACTGCTACGGAAGTAATTGTAGTTTTCCCTTATAGAGATCGAAACAGAAAGTTACGGAAGGATTTAGGTTTCTACGCAGACAATGTAGAATGGCTCGTGGACAAGAACTATGCTACCGTAGGACGGGTCATTGTACAAAATGTGGGAAACGACCTCGCCATCGTCCAACTGCCTTGGCTTCCGTCGACAGCCCGCGAGATTCAGCACGACTTCAGCCGGAACGTTGAAGATAGTATGGAGAGTGGCGATAAGGTTCATATCTTAGGCAATCCAGGAGACCGGTTATGGAACTGGACCCAGGGAACCTTCCTAAGGCCGCGGCAAGTTTGTTTAATAAAAGGCGGTGCGTTAGTAGGGTGTTTAGAAATGGAAGCGGATACACACGGAGGCAATAGTGGCGGCCCCGTCCTCAACGGTCAAGGTGTGCTTATCGGTATCCTTACTGGAGGAACAGATGAAACTATGTCTCTCGCCGCGACGACCCGAAACATAAAAGCCTTGTTGAGTCGGGTTCCTGCTAATTTGTCTCCTATACCCCCTCAACGGACATACCCCAAACGGGTATTCAAGATTAGAAATAGGACCGGGGTTACTATCCATTATCAAATTAGATGGGCGAATAGCAACGACTGGCAACGCAATTCTCTGGCGACAGGTTTTATCATGACGCACTGGTCAGGCGGACAGCAGGTTCCCGCAAATTACCCGAAAATCCGGTTTGATCATATTGATGGAGATCAAGCGGTTACGTACCGCACCTACAATCTGGGAACTGTGGAATTTCGCGGAAACAACGATCATGCGCCTATCTATTATTTCCAATATAATCGATTGGGAAATATGTTAGACCTTTTCACGGATGCCCCTGCAGCCCCTGCCCTCTCAAAAACTGTCCCCAAAGAAAACGCCTTGCTCGCCAACTACCCGAATCCGTTCAACCCAGAGACCTGGATCCCGTATCATCTCGCCAAGCCTGCGGAGGTCACAGTAACCATCTATGCAGCGGACGGACGGTTGATTCGCACGTTAGCATTAGGACATCAGGCTGCGGGTGTGTATCAGGACAAGCGTCGGGCGGCGTATTGGGACGGCAAAAACGAACTCGGTGAGCCTGTCGCAAGTGGTCTGTATTTCTATACACTCACCGCCGGAGAGTTTACCGCGACGCGTAAGCTGTTGATAAGAAAATAATCTACACCGTATGGGTGAGGTCCTCGATAGCAGTGTGTCATTGCCTCGTCCGACTCATGAAAGGAAATATTATAGGATGCCTGAAAATCTCAAACAGCTAACGCCTGTAGATCTCAGCGAGGTTTGGAAAACCGAACCACAGCACTTTACCCCGTGGCTTGCACGAGAGGAGAATCTAACGCTTTTAGGTGAAGCTCTCGGTATGGAACTGGAACTGGACGCACAGGAGATAAACGTTGGGGGGTTCCGGGCAGACCTGCGTTGCAAGAATACATTCGATGACTCGTGGGTGATCATTGAAAATCAACTGGAAGCAACCGACCACAGGCATGTGGGGCAACTTCTCACATACGCCGCGGGATTGGATGCGCATACCGTTATCTGGATTGCCAAGACGTTCCGGCAAGAGTATCGTGCGATGCTGGACTGGCAGAATCGGATCACCGATGAACGCTATCGTTTCTTTGGTATTGAGGTGAAAGTCTGGCAGATTGAAGATTCCGCCCGCGCCGTACAATTTGATGTCGTTTCGAGTCCCAATGACTGGAGCCGGGGTGTGAGCCGGGACACCCGACGCGCCGCGAATCAAGAACTCTCTGAAACCGAACAACGTCAGATGAGATACTGGACAGGTTTGGGAGAGTACATGGTAGAGAAAGGTAGTTCCGTTAATTGCCCTGCGCCGACAACGCGTAGTTACCTCCGGTTCAGTATAGGCAGGACAAACTTCTTCATGAGGGCATGGCTGGTAAGTAGCAGTAAAGAAATACGCATCTGGCTCTACGTGCAAGGAGATAACGCCAAGGCACACTTCCACTTGCTTAAGAAGCAACAAGAGGAAATACACAATGAATTCGGAGAAACACTTGAATGGTATGAACTACCTGAGAGCGAAAGCAGTCGGATATGCTTGAATAAAGGAAACACCGATCCGTTAGACGAAAACGATTGGCCCCAGCAGTACGAATGGTTTACCGCCAAATTGGAACGATTCAACCAAGTTTTCCGACCGAGTATCCAAGCACTCAATGCTGCAGATTGGATGGTAGTGGATGACGACCCATAATTTCTATAGATTTTTTAATGAGACAGGTATCTTAAAATCAGGGAGTCAACTGTTATGATGAGTGTTGAGAAATTGCTGAAGCTTCTCAGACCCATAATCCCACATTTACCCAAGTCTGTCCAAAGATTTATGCCGGGGGTATTAGCATCTTTGCCATTAGCGTTCGAGATTGCTCACCTGTTATACAAGCATCGTGGAAAAATAAAAGAGATTTTTGAGAGTCTAACGAAACGGGCTTCAACACAGTCCAGAAGAGAAACGGATGGGATCGCAGAGGCTATTCAGCGTCTCCCCAGAAGAAGGGCTCGATGGTTAAAGCGTCGGTTGGTGTATTTACCGTTAGCCCTTGAAATTGTGAAGGCATCGAATCGAAAGAATATGAAGAGACTTCGTAATTTAACGGCACCCCTTCCGGGCAATGTGAAAAGGAAAATACGTAGGAGATTACACCGTTAGTGAACCCTACCAGAAAGGAAAAACTATGAACTTCGAGTTAATCGCAACTCAAATGGGTAATTATGTTAAGTATACAACATCGATCAACGAAATCAATCGAGCGGCTAAGCCCATTTTTAAGTTCCCTCGCCAAGAATTTCCAAACGAGTCTATAACATCAGTGCGTGCTCAACTAATTTACGATTGGATTTTGTCCCTAGAAGACTATGATTGTTCACCTGAGGAAAAAGAAAAATTGTTAATCACTTTTGCTACGCTCTTAGATCGCGATCTATTAGAACTACTGCGCGATCTAGGTGTAAATATAGTTGATGAAGAGATTCACGAAGAGGAATTGAAGCGATTTGATGCTTGTCAATTTCATCCTGAAATTATCACGCATTGTCGAGAACTTTACGGACAGGGACACTACTTTCACGCTATATTTGAAGCAGCAAAAGTATATAATAGCCTTGTAAAATCTAAGGCAATTAGTACTGATGATGGTCAAAGTTTGATGATGAAGGCATGGGATCCTAAAAATGGTTTACTTAAAATCACTTTGTCTTCATCTGAAACAGATACAAATTTTCAGGATGGCGTTAAATTCCTTTCCGCCGGTCTAATGGCTGCTGTTAGGAATCCAACAGCCCATGAACCAGCCCTTAATTGGCCAATTGACGAACAAGATGCAAGTGATATTCTATCACTTGTTTCCTTTCTCTTACGGCAATACGATAAGGCTACAGTTCAATGAGAAATATCAGTGAATAAGGAGAGCGTATAATGGTAGAAGTCTTATGGACTCCTAACGGAGGTCGCCTCGTTGTGGAACTGTCAGATTATGGTGTCTTAATTCGTTTGCCTTTAAGTAGTGAGCAAACCTAACGAGATACTCGAGCATTATTTTTTAAGGAGAAAAAACACAATGCAGTTACGAATCAGACCACTCAATGTTGTGTAGATAAAAGTGAATAGACAACTTTTCCCACCAGATGGAGATTATGTCACATGGATTCGTGATAACAATTCAGATTGCCCAGAATTTGACGCAAGTTGTGTGAAATTACATCTTTTTCACAGAGAGAAAGATGATTTTCCGTATCGGTCCCTGATACCCTCTAAAACAGACGAATCGCTAATACGCGAGCATCTCAGAAGTAAGGATGGTTTCGACAATTATAGCACAGTGTATTTAGAAGTCGATTTTGAATTGCTTCTCCGATATACACTAAAAAAAGTTGACATAGTACGTGGACCAAAAGGTCAAGGAAACCCTACTATTCATTTTAGAACTGACTTAGATTCTTACCCGCTCATCAAAGATTGGATAGAAGCAGGTATGCCGGAACCCTGGGAATGAACCACACAGTAACCAATTGAGAATGAATAGATGATTTATAATAGAAAAAGTACGCGCTTTCGCCTCACCAGACTTCTTATATTCACAACACTGGCGATATTCTCAACCTGGATAAACTGTTAGATAAAAAGCAGATCTCTTATGCGAAACTATATCTGTATATTCCTTATAGTCTGCCTACCCTTGACGTTGGCATCTGAAACCCAACATCGGTTTAAGGTTTATGTGAGTGTAGATGGAGACAATGAGTCAGTGACCACTCTTTTATCAAGTCACCTGAAAAGAGAACTTCGAGCATTAGGGGATGTTGATGTTGTTAGATACAATGATAATTGGGAGTATTATATAAATATTGTTTACTTTGAGATAAAAACAGTGAGTGGCGCAAAGACTGGAGATCTAGCAATAGCACAATACATTGCCCGCCGCGTGCCCAAATTTGCTTTTACGGAGCTCGCATCCCGCACAACAATAGCAGTCTATCCTGGGACTGGGACACTGGGGGTTTCCCACTGGAAGACTGAGAACTTACAGGAATGGTGTATATCTACAGTTGGCAGATTCAACGACCAAAAACTTGAAGATGCACGATCCTTTAATAAAAAGTTTGACGATCTAATAAGTGATTAAGCCCACGAACGTAACAAAAGTGTACTACCACCGGAAATTCGGGGCACCCTCTAAACCAAGAGTGTGAGTGCGTTTCAATGAATTGATTGTCAAAGCGCACTTGGTCTGAATAAATGCTGGCACTTCACAGCGAAAAAGATCAGGCACTCGAAAAGCGGATTCAAACGCTCACCCAAGAAATCGAAACACTCAAACAACAGCGGATTGTCAACCCATGAGAAACACGCTGATCGGCAAGGAGGCCCCGAATGAACGAAACAACGTATGACGTTCAAACTGCTTTATGTCATCTCAAGGAGGCAGTCTTTGAAGTCTTATCCCACCAAGAGGGTATGCAACGAAAGGAGATTATAGACGAGTTGGGGCTTTGCCTGCCCGAACTCTCAGCTGAAATTATTACGGGTGTTCTTTATCTGCTTAAAGATGAAGAGCGTGCTGAGTGCCGGGGGATAAAATGGTATATCCGTCGGTAGCAGCTTTTGGTATTCACTGTATCAAAGGAGGATAATATGGGTTATGCTAGAGTTTTCTATATCCGAGAAAAACCGATACGGGATTACGTCTCAACAAATGGGCGTGATGAGACTATCGCAGAAGAGATAGGGCGGAACATCCTTTCTTTTTCGGCAAAGGATACCGGAGGTTTCCCTGATGCCAATGCTCCAACCTCATTTCCCTTGTTTGATACACCGTCTGTTTTCTTTCCGTTGGATCGCTCGTTTCACTCGACAGATTTCCGATTACTCATCTGGACGGGTAATAGGCTATGTCCTCTTGAGACCCCAAGTGTATCAATGTTTGACTCGCTTTGCCAACTAACGAACATAGTTGGTACATCCCACGCAGTTCTTTCCATTTCAGATTCAGCTGCAGAATATGCTCGTGTTCTTCCCAATTCTGTAGCAGAGTCTGTAGAATATGCTCGTTTAGCATCAGGGAAAAGGGAAAACCCGCTTGAGCAAAGTATGTGGGCAAGCCTTTATTGGATATACGAGGACTTTGGTCGCAAATTTGAACGAATTCCAGAAGAAAATCGTCCGTGTAAAGATGCCGGTAATGCAGCGTTAGATCTCATGCTCTCAGACTTGTCGAGTTCAGCGCAAATTCTTAATCACGGCAATGCACTAAACAGATGTTGCAGTTTTTTACACCCTGAGTTTGCTGTAGTTGTGTGGTCGAAGAATTGTCTCCGACTTCTTTCTAAATTTGACGGGAATCAGATTCAAGAGATGCGAGGTGCGTATGGAGACTGAGGCAAAGTTTTGAGAATTTTCTCAATTCAGTAATTTAAGTTTGTGCTACGAAAACGCAGCGAATAAGGAACCATCCCCAATTTTCAATGGAGGTATCCGACATGACCCGGAACAGAGAAATTTTACAAAAGACAGCAGACAATTTGATCTCCACTGCTGAGAACTTACATCAACAGATAACGAAGACGATAGCCAGTTTATCCCAATCCGACGAGGACCCGTACGGACAGGTGAGACAGACGAAAACCATTTTGTCTTGTTTGGCAAAGTTCCTACAGAGTCAGGCAGAACGTGCAAAAAAGGGCATTGCACATCGACGATGCGACATTGTGGCAGCACAGGAATGCTTCAACAGAGACCCGGAGCCTGACCTTGCCGAAGGATGGCTACATTTACGAGTGGATCAAGCCGAAGCATTTATCGCCTTCAACGCGGCAGCACTCCGCTCACAGATTCAAACGGTGAAAGAGGATATAGCCGAAATCGCAGCCGGGTATGCAGATATAAATACGGATACCATAAGTCTCCCATTGAAATCGCAGGTTCAGACCCTCAATGAGAAAGCCTCTGCACTCAATGAGAAAGCCTCCGCCCTCAATGAGGAAGCCTCCGTAATCGTTAAGGCCTACCTTGAACAGTTTGAAATGGCGGCAGCGAGCTCCATCACCATTGGAGAACTAACGTGCTTACTCTTTGAAGCTGCACAATCCCCTTTGTCTTACAGAGAAATTTGCTGGTTAGGGTATATAGGACATATCATATCCGAATTAGAGTCAGTAATCATCAATGTTCACTGCTGTCAAACGAGTGCTGAAGACGATCAAGTCTTATTGGAAAACATTGCCAACGTCCGCAGACGACTCACAGAAGATCCACCGCAATCTCCGAGCAAGGAATAGAGTGACATGTGTACAGGCGGACGAAAGGATTTGTGAAAGAGGGATCACCTGACAGCACTCAAACCGATCCAGAGACTGTTAGGGAGAATATGCGGTTCATAGCGAATATCGGTAATAAGGTAGACTCATTGTGCGATGATCTTGATGAGTTAGAAGGATTCCGAAAGTACATTACTGCTGTGACAACCTCTGGGGTCAGATTGGATGTTGAGAAGACTAAAGCAGGGGTACTTATCAAAGAATCCGTATGGAAAAAGCATGGCTTCCCACTTGAAAAACTCATCGAACATCTGACGCTAACGAATAACGACTTCATTACATAAAAGACTCCGACATGTCCCTGGGTTTTGTAGGCATAGACCGGATATTTTACTTGATGAAATTTCCGAAATGCTGGAAGTATTAAGATCGGTATTGAAAAGGGGAACATAGGCACATTAAGCATGAACGGTCGTCTTATTAAAAAAAGCCATACCAAATCATGACATTTTCAGAATTAGTGTACTACCATTGGAATTTAAACCACTCTCTAAACCAAGAGTGTGATACAACGACACGCTCATTGGAAGGTACATCTGGTGGGGAAGCAAACGAAGAAGATTCATCCCGAGGAGGCAAGCGGCCGCATCGGGTGTTTTATCACACAGGTGTATCATCAGAAACGCCTCACTCGGTAAAATTATAAAAGGAGACCCTATGCGTATCGGAAATGTGGAGTTTTTTATGGGTTCTTTTTCCCGGATACTCATCCCTCTAATGATCGTCGTAATGCTTTTCGGGTGCCAAGAAAAAGATGTCGAAAATCGCCCAGACCCAGCGGTTGAGTTAGAGAGAGATGTCAACAAGAGCGATCTCCCCTCGCCTGAGTTAGTGAGAGATGTTGCCCGCGCGGTAAAAGAGGAAACGTCCCAGCCCACAATGTTAGATAAATCTGATTTACTACCAGAGGTCATCCGCACGAGTGTTGCGACCCTTGAAAATGATGCACAGTCGTCCAAACGCTGGGATTGGTTAGGACGCTATATCACTGTGAACGGACATATAGAAGATATGGATCCTCTAAAGAGGGGAAATAGCATCGTCATAGAACTTTACAACGCTTTCAATCCCGACGAACCCGTGTCTTTTTTTGTAAGCCGGAGAGCAGGTCATAAGAGCGGATATGAGACCGAAAGAAATAAATTCACGCTCTTTGTGCGGAGTTTCAGTAAGTCTCGGTTCTCTCACACCCCCAGTTATAACATTTGGACAGTAAAGGCGACTCCGAAGCCCGCAGAAAAGATAGATTTAGCGGCTTTAGAAAAATTAGCACTTGCGAAAGACAAAAAATATATCTATGAGCGAGTCATCGTGCAAGCGACTGTAAAAGAACGCGGGCGTTTTACGGATGCAGGAATTGGATCTGAAGAATATGACATATCTGTTGAGGTTTCCAGTCCTAATTTAGTTTTTAAGATTGAGGTATTGCCGAGCGAGTATAAAAACCTTACAGCTGGCACCACAAGATTTTTTGATGTGATGATAACAAGTATGGATTTTCATGAACCCACAGGCAACACAGTCATTTTAGCAACAAAACTCCAGCACGAATAGGGACATCCTAAAATGAGGTAGATGTCAATTCTGTCAGGTTCAGGTTCTAAGCAGTCTCTTCATCTCATGAAGTACAAGGTGATACTATCCAATCTTAATAATCTCGGTAGTTGTCTCGCCATTCTCTCGCAAACTGGAAAGGTCGTGCCCTCGGAGTGAAGTGTACTACCATCGGGAATCTTCTAATGGTCAAACCCCTTCATCAGAAAATCAACAAACGGATACTGCGACTCGAATTCACCGAGATTGCACCTCCCCCTTTCATGCTCGATGGGGACACGCAAGCGAGATTCGATCCCGGTGCGTTCTATGAATCTGTGTATCAATATGTGTGCCTCCATATTGAGAAGCATGGGACTGTGATACCAACCCCACGTAAGAAACCCTTGAAAACACTGAGTGCCTACCGCGTGGTACTCACACAGGGGACGCTCAAGCAGATACATCAGAGGATAAGTAACCAGTGACCAGTTCATTCCTCTACGCTCCACTTGTAGTTTCCAGAGGGGGCGATTCACTCTTGACTGGTAACTGGTGACTGTTAACTTCTTTGCAGAGAACAGACTCCGGCGGCATCTCTCTCGAAAAACGATTGACCGGATTTGGAACAGAATCAAAGGGGCGTATGGTGACAAACATTGTCCGCCAGATGCCGAAATCTTTGATGAGGGGGTCCTGTTTGAAAACACAGACACCGATGAGGCGGATTCTCATTGAAGCGGGAAGATGCATTTGACATCTCATTACACAGATGTCAAATACCTATAGCACAATCTGGGTTTAAACAGTGGCTCCGAATTTCCGATGGCAGTACACCCTGGAGAAACGAAAAAGTTACATAAGGAGAATAATGGCTAATTATGATGAAAACCTAGTGAACGCTGCTGCGGAAAAGTGTTGGTGGCGTTACACGTCCAAGAGGAAGTTGGTCGAAGAGTTCAATCTCACCGAAAATCAGATTGACGAATTGCGTAAGACACTTCAGTATCGCAGAAGGGTGCTGGAGTTGATGGTCGCGCAAAGACCGAGGGCAGAGTTCGAGAAATGGGTTAATCATAAACCGAATTTCAGTGAGTGGTTGGGTCGGCGCATGGGGCTGGGTCCTGAAGTTGTCTCTGATATGGTTAAAGAAGCGCGCCAGTTTCACGAGGACATCGCTTCCGGGAAAGCCCGAGCACCCGAAGTCATCTACAACCCTGACAAGGTTGAGGCATCTGAGGTAAAGGAAATCGGAAAAGGCAGTGAGTCAGTTTATCTGTATTATTTCCCGACGTATCGACGATACGCTGAATTATTAAAAGAACCTAATTATCCATGCAATGTTGGTAGGACTGAAGGTGTCGTTACAAATAGGGTGAGTCAACAGATTGGTGATCAACTTCCAGAGAAACCACAACTTGCCCTGATTCTCAGAACAGATAATTGCCGGTGGCTAGAAGCGAGAATCCACGCGGCGTTAAAGAGAAAAGGCAAGCAGATAGAAGATGCGATTGGTGAAGAATGGTTTATGACCGCCCCCAGCGAAGTTAAATCCATTTACCTAAGCATTTCCGGGGCGGATTGATGTCTTCTCAAGGCAACTGCGTAAGTCCTAAGACGATTGTATTGTCTTGAGGTGGATAGAATGTTTACCTCTCGGAAATGATGGAGAGGATAAAGCAAGAGATTCGCCGCAGATGGAATATATGAAGGTTAGAGTTGTCAGTTCGCAGGAGAAGAATCTCAATGAGTAGATACTTCAAGAAAAAAGGCTTTCAGCCGGTCGGCGTGGTCGAGGCTCGAGGGGCACAAAGGGCAGAACCTGAAATATCCCCGGAAACAAAGCAAAGCTCGCCTCAAATCGCCCCGGGGAAATCACCGAAATCTAAAGAGAAAGAAAAGCAATTATATCACTGGTGTCATACAAGAGGCTCTCACCACGGAGTTACCGAAGGATTCTACGCCGAAAATGATAGGGAGGCAAAGCATATCGTTGAGGCAGCAACAAGCGCACACCGTTGGAACAAACCGTGGCAAAAACAGAATCCAGATATTGATGAATATGTCAAATATCGTGGGGATGGAGAGTCTATCAAACTCTCTAAATGTCGTGGTGTGCCATGTGGAGCTTGTCTTGCGAATGCCTCGTGAGGTATCCGCCCCATCGAGTCGAAATGAAGTCATGGAAGTGATCGGATGTCAAAGTTTCCGGGGATTGATGTGGTGCTGGCGGAATTCGGTATCCCTTTTACAGAGTGTGGGATGAAGGCGGTGGACTTAAGTTCATCGCTCTGTTTTTTTAAGGGTTATCAGTTCGGATTTTCTACGAAAATCCTTTCAGTCTTCAGTTATCGGTTAAGAGATTATCGGTTAACAGAGGGTTCTTTTTGTACCTGAGACCGGAGAACTGAAAGCGGAGCGAGGCGAAACGCACCGATAGCGATTAGGGTGAGCGTGCTGATTGCTTATGCGTCTGAATCAGGATTTACTGGATTGATTTGTCTGTAGGAGCGACTTTCAGTCGCGATACTCCACCCAAACTGGAGAAATAGGCTGTGTATAAACACGTGCAGAATTTCGCTTGACTTATAGAGAACAAAAGGATAAAATCAATAGAAGAAAACAGTGGAAAAGCGTTGACCTGTTATCTCCCGTCGTGATATAATAGTGTCAAACTTTACTGGGCGAGATCGAATCTCATCGCTGTAAAATACACGCTTATAAAACACAATATCATAATAGATTCTTAAACTATCGCAAATTGGAAGGAAACACATATATGCTCGCAACCGTCCTAAGCAGTGCAATGCTGGGAATTGATGCTTATATCGTGAAAGTTGAGGTAGACGTTGCCGGTGGAATGCCGTCCTTCAGTACCGTCGGCTTACCCGATAATGCCATCAAAGAGAGTCGGGATCGGGTTACCGCCGCCATCAAGAACTCCGGTTTCTACTTCCCGCCAACCCGAATCACGGCGAATTTAGCACCCGCGGATATCCGAAAAGCGGGGTCAGCGTTTGACCTTCCGATCGCAATTGGGGTCATGGCAGCTACCAATCAGGTGGATCTATCGAGACTTGAAAACGTAATAATTTTAGGTGAACTCGCACTTGATGGAACTATTCGCGGTATACAGGGTGGACTCCCTATCGCCATCGCCGCAAAAGAGAACGGCATCCAGAATATTATCTTACCCGCTGAAAATGCGAGAGAGGCAGCCATCGTGGAAGGTGTGAATGTCTATCCAGTCGCAAGCTTAACAGAGGCGGCTGCATTTCTCAATTCGGATAAAGAGATCACACCAGAACCACGCACGCTTGACACTGATGGACACCACGAGCATTCTGAAGCACATCTTGACTTACTCGACGTGAAAGGACAAGAACACGTTAAACGTGCCATCGAAGTCGCCGCGGCAGGTGGACATAACATCATCATGATCGGACCGCCGGGTTCTGGAAAAACCATGATCGCGAAGCGAATTCCGTCGATTCTGCCGAAACTATCTATGGATGAATCCTTAGAAACAACGAAAATCCAAAGTATTATCGGCATTTTGCCGAGCGATACACCTCTGGTCATGACGCGCCCCTACCGTTCACCACACCACACTATCTCTGACGCAGGTTTAATTGGGGGTGGAAAGATACCGCGTCCGGGTGAGGTGAGTCTCGCACATAACGGTGTGCTCTTTTTAGATGAACTCCCCGAATTCCGGCGAAACGTTCTTGAAGTTATGCGTCAACCGCTCGAAGACCGACAAGTGACCATCTCCCGCGCATCCGCATCCCTGACTTACCCCGCGAACTTCATGCTCGTCGCCGCTATGAACCCTTGCCCGTGCGGGTTTTTTAGCGACCCGACCAGAGATTGTAAGTGCTCACCCAACCAGATTCAAAACTACGTTTCCCGTATCTCTGGACCACTCTTAGATAGAATCGACATCCAAGTTGAAGTGCCCGCGGTAAAATATGCCGAACTTGCTAACGAAACAACCGGCGAACCTTCGACACACGTCCGAGAACGGGTTGAAAAGGCACGTCAAGCCCAACAGCAACGCTTTGCAGACACGGTCATACACGCCAATGCAAATATGGAATCTAAACAGATACGAGAATATTGCAAAATTGATTCCCAAGCACAAGATCTCCTCCGGATCGCGATTAACCAATTAGGACTGAGTGCACGAGCCTACGACCGGATTTTGAAGGTAGCCCGCACCATTGCCGACTTAGATGGAAACCCGCATATAGAGGCAGTTCACGTCTCTGAAGCCATACAATATCGGAGTCTCGATCGAAGTTTCTGGAAAAAGTAACCTTACAAGGTAAAATTAGAAAGCCTGCAACAACGGCGCAGGCGGATTCGAGGAACGCACGTTAATGTTCTAACGTCCGTTGTTCTCCCGCAAGGAAAATTAAAAAAGAAAATGCAACCTAACTTTATTATCTTCCTAACCGACGACCAAGGATACGGTGATCTGTCCTGCATGGGCGCGACCGATTTCAAAACGCCACACCTCGACAGAATGGCAACCGAAGGTGCCCGATTCACGGATTGGTATTCAAACTCACCTGTCTGTTCCCCTTCGCGCGCAGCATTACTGACAGGACGATACCCATGCCACGCGGGGGTCCGTTCTATTTTATCAGGACATCGTACTGCTACAGGGTTACCGCCTTCTGTTCCTTCGCTCGCAACAGCACTGAAGGCGCACGGTTATTACACGGCGATGTCTGGAAAATGGCATCTCGGACTCGCAGAGGGGTCACGTCCGGAACACCACGGGTTCGACGATTGGTTCGGATTCATGGCAGGGTGCATTGACTTTTTCTCACACATCTTCTACTGGGGCTTAGGACAGCCTGGCATCGACCAGACACATGACCTCTGGGAAAACGGCGAAGAAATCTATCGCAACGGTGAATATTTCACGGAACTTATCACCGAATACGCTATTAGATATATCCGAAAGTCTGTTGAACTCGGCAAACCCTTTTTCCTCTATGTCCCTTACAACGCACCGCATTATCCGATGCACGCACCACAGAAGTACGTGGACAGGTTCCCGAACCTGCCATGGGACAGACAGATTATGGCAGCGATGCTCAGTGCCGTTGACGATAGCGTCGGCGAAATTTTTGCCGAATTAGAAAGACTTGGACTCGCAGAAAATACCTTCTCCTATTTCCAAAGCGATAACGGTCCCTCGCGTGAAACTCGAAATTGGTTAGATGGCACACAGGACCCGTATTACGGCGGCACTGCTGGCAAACTGAAAGGACATAAATTTAGCCTCTATGAAGGCGGCATCCGTTCACCCGGAATCATGAACTGGCCCCAGCAAATCCCAGCAGGACAGGTAATCAATGAAGTCGGCGCAGCAATGGATGTGTTCCCAACCTTCCTCGCAGCCGCAGGTGGAACCCCTTCCGAGTACGAACTTGATGGACTCGATGTCCTTCCTATGGGGACAAACGGCGAACCCACACCACACCGCGAAATCTATTGGGAGATGGGTAAGCAGACAGCTGTACGCCGTGGTAATTGGAAATTAGTACGCAACGGTCAATTGGTAGAGGGCGCGCCTCCAGAAGATGATGTGCATCTCGCAAACCTCGGCACCGACATGGGTGAAACACAGAACCTGAAAGATGAACACCCAGAACTCACGACCGAATTGACGGAAGCCACCCAAACGTGGCGCGAAGGCATTGAAACGCATTGGGAAACTAAATGGGTTAATCCTAACGGGACAACCGGTTATGTCAAGGAATAGTAAAATGCTAACCGACATCCAAGATGCCTATGGGCACCTCCTTTCAGATTATCACAACGGTCAAGAAAATGTCGAAGTTGTGGAGAGAGAAGATGGATTCATTGATGTAAGCCGTCTGGGACCTTTCAACTATTTCGCTGAATATGAGAACTGGGCTGAACATCAAAGACTCGCAATAGCGCACGCTACAGGAAGAGTTTTAGACATCGGTTGTGGCGCAGGACGGCATTCTATCTATCTTCAGGAACAAGGACTTGATGTCTTAGGAACGGACAATTCACCATTAGCCATCCAGACCTGTCAAAGCCGTGGACTCAAAAATGCTCTTGTCACGCCCGTCACCCAGTTGAATTCCAAAGTTGGTACCTTTGACACGATTCTCATGATGGGACACAATTTTGGACTCGTCGGAAGTTATAAAAGAGCAAAATGGCTCTTGAGACGCTTCGCCGCGATGACAACAGATACCGCAAAAATTATAGCTGAGACGCTCGATCCTTACGAAACGACAAATCCAATTCACCTTGCCTATCATCAATCGAATCAAGATAGAGGACGGATGAGCGGTCAGTTGAAACTACGAATCCGATATAAACAATACACGACACCCTGGTTCGATTACCTATTTGTTTCAAAGATGGAGATAGAGGACATCCTTGACGGAACAGCATGGCGGGCTGAACGCTATATCAACGCAGCCGATACACCGACTTATGTCGCAATTCTTTCTAAACGTGTGCATTCTTGATTTTTATAGTGTCGGTAGGCGCGTCGCTGGTGAGGCAAGAAATCTCGCCCGTCAAAATTATTTCTATTAGTGAGATTGGAAGCCTCGCCGAAAGACGAGTTATGTCATGATACTTTTTAAATTTGCCTTTATTACGGATACACATCTGTACTTAAACGCGCCAAGAAATTTCGCAAGTGGACTCCAGCAACAAACAAAGAGTCTACAACTTTACGAAAAGCTGGTTGAACAACTGAACGCGTTTGAACCTGCCTTTGTGATCCATGGTGGAGATGTTGTGTGTGGTGGTCAAAGTTTCGGCATGTCCGCAGAGGAATTTGAAGTCACACTTGATGGTGCCCAACAACTCGGGCAACGCATAAATGCCCCGTGCTATTACATTCCCGGCAACCACGATTTGCATCCGGAAACCGGCTCCAAAGCCGATTACTTGGAACGCTTTAGCACCAACGGCATGGGATCCGTCAGTTTTGTGCACGAAAATATTCGATTTATCCTCCTCGACTCGCAGGAGGTCCCCGAAGACCTTACACACGGGTATATCAGCACCAACCAACTGGCGTGGGCAGAGCGCGAATTGAAAAGAGCGCGCGATTACAACCAAGAGGTATTCATCTTTTCACATCAACTCCCGTTTCCAAACGTCGAGTTCCAAGGGGTCGGTTCAAGAGTTGCTAACTCCGCAGAGGTCCTTGAAATTACCGCCCCCTTTGACAGACAAATTTTGGCATTTTTCTGTGGACATCTGCATCTCAATCGCGTCTTCAGGGAACAAGGTATGCTGTGTATTGTTTCCTCTGGCATTATCTGTTATCCGATGATGTGGCGACAAGTCCTCGTATATCCCGATAGAGTTGACGTAAAGACCGTGCCGGTGGACTTACCGGATGTCCTCGCTGAATCAGAAGCAGTCAATCCAGATAACAATCCTTATCTATTGGGCAGAGATCGGGATCTAAACTTTAGCATCCCCCGACTTTTTAGCGATGACTCCTGACTTGCCCTTCTGTTATCAAGAGAACCGTATCCACTTATCAACAAACCTTTGATAACCCAGAGTGGGTCGGAACTAACTGAAAACCACCGTGAAACGTAGTGGAGCGGTGAGCAGATTTAATAGTGTAAAAGAATGATTGAAGTTCAAAACATCACCAAAAATTATGGTCCCTTCCAAGCACTCAAGGACATCTCCTTCCAAGTAGACAAGGGACAAATTGTCGGCTTCCTCGGTCCAAATGGCGCAGGAAAGACAACGACAATGCGAATCCTCACCTGCTTTATGCCAGCGAGTAGCGGACGCGTTACCGTCGCAGGATACGATGTCTTCAAAGAATCGCGAGAGGTTCGGAGACGCATCGGTTACCTCCCCGAAAACGTGCCACTCTATCCAGAAATGACGGTGACGAAGTATTTGGCGTACATGGCAAAGATCCGTAGTGTGCCGCGTAATAGCATCAGGGGACAACTGGATAACGCCATTGAGGCATGTGGTCTCACCGAACGCCGACATCAGATCATCGGACAACTCTCTCGCGGTTTCCGACAACGCGTCGGCTTAGCACAAGCCCTCATTCACGAGCCTGACGTTTTAATTCTCGATGAACCCACCTCCGGATTAGATCCACGGCAGATTGTCGAAATTCGAGAACTCATCAAAGCACTCGGCAAGGAACGGACCATCCTGTTCAGCACCCACATCTTACCCGAAGCCAGTCTCACATGCGAACGGTTGATTATCATCAGCCGCGGTAAAATTACAGGTGATGTCCTATTGAAAGAGGGACGCGCTGTCCCCAGACAGAGCGATGAATCTACCAGTAATACCGAGGATTTGCAAATTGCCGCCTCCATTCTTGCACTTGAGGTAGCAGGAGCATCAGCAGACGATATATCAGCCGCACTCCACGACGTACCAAACGTGATTCAAGTCGAGCAGATCGACACCGATACGGATGACACAGCAACGTTTCACCTTCACTATACGCTGGCGACCGACATCCGTTCAGAAGCGGCAGCAACCATCGTCAAACGCGGGTGGCAACTGCTTGAAATGCACACGACTGAAATGTCACTCGAAGAACTGTTCCTGTCCTTGACAGTATAGCGCATACTATCTGCTCGACACCGGTTCATCTCGTTTCTTGGAAACGTCAATCATGCGTCTCATAACCATCTGGATTATAGGCAACATCGGCCTACTTCTCTTCGGGTGCGGTGAGGAACGTATTCTTGTCAAGTTTTTAGAGACATTGACGGGCGAACCGCCGCCCGCACATTTGCTAACAAAGCCGAAACTTCCTTAGCTATCTGCCGCATCCAGTGGTAATTTTAACTGTTCGCGCACGGCTTGCCGAACCCCATCGCAGATGCGCACCGCATGCGCTGCATTGTCGGCTGTAGCAGCAGCACCGGGATAGCGAGTCATCACCGCATGACTGGAAAGCAATGAAAAGTCTGGTTCCCAAACTTGCCAAACAGGAAGAGACGAGACAATCAACGCCAACAATTCCTTTAAATCGTGCGTCCTCGGAAAGGGAATATTTGCCTCTTGCAGCCACGCCTTTAGGTACTTTTCAATACATTGCTGGGCATGGAAACATACAATATTATATAGCGGATGCTGCCCTCGCTGAAGCAACTGCATCCCAACATAATCTTCTTCGGCGTTCTCTACCCATTCCAATGTTAAGGGGTTCACAGCACATCGCTCCTTTTTCGGCGGTTTTAAGAGAAAATTGGGAGATTCATAGAGCACTTCACCCTTTTCAGTGATCTCGCGGAGAAACCAGTCGTTATACGAAAGGCGATACGCTATCTCTTCAGGCGAACGCACAAGCACGTCCATGCGGAAGCGGTGCGGAATACGCTCACAAATCTCTAACTCCCGCTTGCGCGCCTCCGATTTCGAGCCCGGCATTACCACCAACAAATCAACATCCGAGTATTCCTTGGGAGTGCCGTACGCATAAGAACCGAACAGAATAATTTGGAGCGGTGCGAATTCGCGCACGATGTCATCACAGGTCGCTTGAATGTCTTCCCGGGTAACCATTTTCATTCCCTCTTCTGTTAGGTCTATCTACAACAGGAACCTACCACCCATATCCGTAAAATGTATACGGGTAATTATGCCATATCTCCACCACATAAGCAAGGAAAATCCCTTCTCGAAAAAGCCTTGATTTCTAAATGCATCTATCGTATAATTTCTGCTACAGAACCATTTCAGTAGGGAGGCACAATCACTGAAAAAAGAATTATTATGAAACTTGTTACCTTTCAAACCAAATCAACACCTACGACCCCAAGACTCGGCGCATGGATTGACGGCGACCAAATTGTTGACTTCACCGCAGTTGCCCCAGATATGTACCAATTCTTTGAACAGAATTGCCTTGCCGACGCACAAGGATACATTGAACGCACAGACCCGTCCGATGTTGTTTTCTCTGTTGCTGACGTGCAGCTGCTCGCACCATTTCCGCGTCCTGAAAGCCTACGCGATTTCGGCGTATTCAACACCCACATGGAGGCTGCAGCGCGGATCACTGGCAAAGAAATCTCACCTGAATGGTTCAAACTGCCCAACTATTACCGCGGCAGCACGAGTCCATCCTCCATTACCGGACACGAAGCCGTTGTTACCTGGCCCAACTATACTCAAAAACTCGATTTTGAACTGGAGTGGGGTGTCTATATCGGCAAAACAGGGAAAAACATCTCCGTAGCAGAAGCCTCTGAATACATCGCCGGTTACACGATTTACAACGACATCAGCGCGCGGGACATTCAATTCCGACACATGACCATGGCACTCGGTCCCGCTAAAGGAAAGGACTTTGACAATAGCAATATTATGGGACCCTGCCTCGTTACACCCGATGAAATCGGCGATCCCTATAACCTCCGAATGATCGCCAGGGTTAACGGCGAAGTCTGGGCAGACGGTAATACTTCGGATATGTATTACTCGTTTGAAGAAATGATTTCGTTCGTTTCACAGTCAGAAACGCTCTATCCTGGTGAATTTTTAGGCTCTGGGACCGTCGGAAAAGGGTGTGGATGGGAACTCGACCGCTGGATTCAACCCGGTGATGTGATTGAACTTGAGGTTGAAAACATCGGCATGCTCAGAAACCAAATCGGTGAACCCGAAGTGAACCCCGCCGAATGGACGGAAAAAGGTCTTTAAAAATATGCGACTCAAAGACAAGGTAGCCATCGTTACAGGTGCCGCATCCGGTATCGGAAAAGCCACAGCGACCGTCTTCGCCGAACATGGCGCGAAGGTAGTCGTCGCCGACATTGATGAAGACCGTGCGAACCAGACTGTCACCACTATCCGAGATGCAGGCAACAAAGCGGTCTATGTCCAAACTGATGTGACAACTTTAGACAACACCGAGCGGATGGTGCAGGAAACCCTTAACAACTACGGAAAACTTGATATCTTGGTCAGCAGTGCTGGAATAGCAATGCGGCTTCCTGTTGCCGATTTGCCCGAGGAAGACTGGCACCGTTGCTTAAACGTGAACCTCACCGGGGTCTATCTCTGCGCCAAGGCTGCGATCCCCGCCATGCAAAAAAACGATGGCGGTTCCATTATCAACTTGTCCTCTATCTATGGAATCGTCGGGGCGGACGTTCGGGCTGCGTATGTCGCCTCGAAAGGCGGTGTGACGAACCTCACACGCGGGATGGCACTCGATTACGCAGAGGATAACATTCGAGTTAACTGCATCTGTCCCGGCTTCGTTGAAACGCCATTAGTCGCCGGTGTCATCAAAACACCAGTGGAATATCAAACGCTCGCTGATAAGCATCCGATGCGTCGGCTCGCACAGCCCGAAGAGATCGCCTATGGCGCGCTATACCTCGCCTCTGACGAGTCTGCCTTCGTTACAGGCATCGCTTTACCGATTGATGGCGGTTATACTGCAGGATAAAAATGCGAAAAATCTTCTTCTGCGCCTTCCTCATCCTACTTATAAATAGCGCATACCTGTTCAGCTTCGGTGAACCAACGCTCTTTTACATTTTCAACGTCCTGTTCCACGTTGGACTCGGTGTTGTTTTAATAATTCCATTCAGTATCTACACCTACCAATATTTACGGCGTAACTCGCAGGTTCCCGATATTCAGAAGAAGCAAATTTCAACACTCGGACAAGCAGGAAGTATTGGAATAATCGTTGGCATCATCAGTGGTGGCTACCTGATGATTGTCGGCGCGACAACTCCCTATCGGTGGCTACTCATCACACACATCGTCAGTGTAAGCGCGGGGAGTATCCTCCTCTGCATTCACCTATTAAGAGACAAAGAAACCCTCACGCCACTACTCAAAAAAATTAGCCTCGGCGTGCTAACTGTTGTCGTCCTTTTCCCGATAGGCGCGAAACTCACACAACACTACCTACCGAACGAAACATATCTCGTCGAAAACCCAGCACTTCCCCCCACGAGTATGTACGAGGAAGGCGGCGGTACAACCGGTCATTTCTTCCCCGCATCTGTCGAAACAGAAACAGGTGGACTGATTCCAACCGATTTTTTTCTCACATCAGAGACCTGCGCCACCAAGGGCTGTCATCCAGACATTTATCGGCAATGGAATGAATCCGCCCACCACTTCTCCTCTTTCAATAACCAATGGTATCGCAAGTCAATTATCTATATGCAGGAGGTCAACGGTATTCAACCCTCTAAATGGTGTGGGGGATGCCACGACCCCGCAATCTTACTCAACGGTGTAATGGACAGACCCATCCGTGAAAACCTCCATACACCCGCCGCGCAAGCAGGACTTGCATGTACGGCGTGCCATTCCATCGAAAAAGTCAAAGACACGATGGGCAACAGCGGATACGTGATTAAATACCCACCCCTTCACGACATCGCTGCCAGCGACAACCCTGTTATCCGCAATCTGCACAACTACCTCATTCGGCTTGACCCGGAGCCTCACAAAAAGAGTTTTCTCAAACCGTTCCATCGGGAAAACACTGCCGAATTCTGTTCAACCTGCCATAAAGTGCACCTCGACGAACCGGTCAACAATTTTCGATGGATACGAGGCTTCAACGACTACGATCAGTGGCAGAAAAGCGGCGTTTCACATCAAGGTGCGTTGTCTTTCTACTATCCCGAAACGGCGAAGAAATGTGTCGATTGCCACATGCCACTCGTTGACTCCAGAGATGCCGGAAATATCAACGGCAAGGTACATAACCACCGATTTCCAGCCGCGAACACAGCACTGCCTTTTGTGAATCAACACCCAGAGCAACTCAAAATCGTAACAGATTTTTTACAGAATGACGTGGTAACATTAGATTTATTCGCGGATGGTATACCGATTCCACGCGACGGTACTGAAGTCGTCCGAGGTGAGAACACACGGATCGATGTCGTTGTACGCACACGAGGTGTCGGTCACCGCTTTCCAGCTGGCACGATTGACGCATTCGACATCTGGCTGGAAGTGAAGGCCACTGATGAAAACGGAAAAATTGTCTTCTGGAACGGCAGAATCGCCGCTCCCGACGGAAACGGACCGGTTGATCCAAGCGCGCACTTTTATCGCGCCTATATGCTGGATGCACACGGAAACCTGATTAATAAGCGAAACGCTTGGGCAACCCGAACCGTCCTCTATTCAAACACAATCCCGCCGGGTGCCGCCGATACCGCGCGCTACCGCCTCGAAATTCCGTCCGATTGTGGGAATCTCCTTACAGTGGAAGCAAAACTCAACTACCGCAAATTCAATTGGTGGCATACACAGTGGGCTTACGCCGGTGTCCGCGATCCAGAAGACACAGATTTTCAGGTAGATAAAGGCTATGACAACGGCAAATGGGTCTGGACGGGTGACACTTCAGATGTCGCAGGAAAAATCAAAGCGATTCCAAACCTACCCACTGTCGTCATGGCATCTACTGAAGCGACCTTAAAGGTAGCAGGCACAGTCCCTGTGCCGTCAGCCGAAGTAGTGGATACAGTGGACTCACAACCAGAGCCTGAAAATACGCGGGAACGGTGGAACGACTACGGCATCGGGTTACTCCTACAGGGCGATCTGAAAGCCGCAGAGACTGCATTCTTAAAGGTAACCGAGATAGAACCAGGATACCTCGATGGATGGGTAAACGTGGCAAGAGTTAGAATCCAAGAAGGAGACATGCAAGGCGCAGAAACGATGCTCGAAAAGGCGTTTGAAATCCAAAAGACATTGCCACCCGAAAACCCACATCGCGCGAAGGTCCACTACTTTTACGCACTCATTCAGGAGACTTACGGCAATTACGACACAGCGATTGAACATCTCCAGCTCGCCGCAGCACAGTTTCCGCGTGATACTCGTGTCCGAAATAAACTCGGACGTATGTACTTCTTGAAACGCAACTACGAAACCGCGCTATCTGAATTCCAAAAGACGCTCACTGTCGATCCAGAAGATCTGGACGCACACTACAATATGATGCGGTGTTACCGCGCCCTCAAGAACCCTTCGCTCGCCGCCAAATCGCAAAAACTCTACCTACGTTTCAAGGCAGACGAGTCCGTTGACGCAATCACGGGTATCCCTCGCCGCGCAGATGCGGATGTCAATCGCGAACGTCAACGGATACACGAACACACCAATAGTTATGAATCTCTATCCTACCCCTGAACACCAGCACAATTGTAACCCGCATCTTTCAAAAACGTCCTGAGTGTCCCGAGGCGAGCGGTTTCTTCCAGTTGAATTTCAATAACCTCAAGGAGGTTTTTCTGTGCTTCTTCAATCGTCGTTCCGCAACTCACAACATCTAACGCTGGACAATAAGCGGTATACATATTGCCCTCTTTCCAAATTTCTCCTGTTATCACTAAATTCTTCATGTAAGCACCATATTTACAACGTTTGGATTGATTAGAACATCAGTGAAATATAGACGAGAAATACAGGATATACTATTTTCTGCACAAAATCAAGAACAGATTAAAGATATTTTGGGATTACCGAAACTCTATGAACAGCTACCACGTTTGTTTGAGATACACAACTTTGAAAGTCATGAGGTTTTAGACAAAGCAAACACTTTAAACAGTATGCTGGACGAGTAGCACCGATTTCACCTCAGAGAGCGTAGGTTGGGTTGAACGGAACATCAAAAACCAAGCATATTTGGCGTGGAGATTCGCGAATTTCCAGGATGTCTGAAGTCTCCGGGATTCAAGTGAAACCCAACGCTTCATCACATTATAACTGATAAATCTGTCGGGACAATGCCCCGACAACTCCTGTCGGAGCATTCCCTGAGATTCCGAATTTAAATTGGCTACCTCAGACGGAACAAATTACTTGATCCGTCCGGCTCAAAAAACTTTTTATCTAAGGACAACCACCATTTAAATATTCTAACTACTACCTCCGTAATGGCTTCCCTACCAAACCAGAATTCGACTAATTCCCGAACCTGAAATGCTCCCTTCTTTTCTATCTTCAGGAGATGCGCATGGACTTCAGAGAGGACTCTCTCCATCGTGTGCCTCCTTCCACGCGCAATACCGATTGATTTCTCTATTCGATACACCTTACCGTTCTCAGGAAGGATCACATCTACGGCTGGACACGCTTTACGGACAGATTTAAACAATTCTCCTCGTGCGACTGCATCACCGTGGACAAGAAACAACTTACGCGGCTGCACTTTCTCGACCAAATCCAGCAGTTCCTTACTGTCCGCGTGTGCCGACAGCCGGTAGCGTTCTACTTGGCATTTGACATCAAAGCGTTTATCACCCAAAAACCACACTCGGTTTTCGGGGTCTTTTTGCTTTCTTAAATCGTATAGCGCACGCCCAGGTGTGCCTTCAGCCTGATAGCCAGTAATGGCTATCAGGTTCTCCCGGCAAGAAACTAATTTGCTCGCGTAGTAGTTTGATATACCCCCGTTCAACATCCCTGAAGATGCAACAAGGCAGCAAGGTTCTCCTGCCAAAATGTTTTCGCGCGCATCAGGGGATTCAACCTTTTTGATGACATCGGAATAAAACAGAGATTCACCGTGTTCCGCTTTACGCCGCAAAGGTCGTTGAAGTTCATTGGCATGATCTGAATATATATCATTGACCTTTCGTACCATCCCGTCAACGTACACAGGAAACTCAGGAATCTGTTTACGTTCCATTGCGTCCTTCAAAATCAGGATAACCTCCTGAGAACGTCCAACTGAAAACGCAGGGATCAACACTTTGCGACCTTTTGCAATCACTTTCGCAACATCATCAGCAAGCCGTTTCGCTTCCTGTTTTCGGGACACTTCATGCCGACGGTTGCCGTAGGTTGACTCCATTACCATTACATCCGGTTTGCACCACGAAGGCAGATCAAGGCTCGGAATTGTCAGCTGCTTGGTAACAGACACATCGCCCGTAATCAAGATACTTTCGTGCTTACCTTGAATATGGATCATTGCCGCGCCTAAAATGTGTCCGGCGGGAATCCATGTCGCTGTTACGTCCCCACAGATTGGCACAGGTTCAAGCCACGCCATTTCTGTTTCCATGCGGTCCAGGACCTCAGTGACATCCGCCAGGGTATATTGTGGAGTCTTACCCTCTTCTTGTTCTTCCCGCTCCATCCGATTCGCGCTGTCTTCTAACAAGACTTTTGTAATTGCTTTCGTCGCGGGCGTACAATATATCTTTACATCTACGGACAACATGTTGTGCAATACCGGCAGTGCCCCTGTATGATCCGTGTGTGCGTGTGTCAGGAGGACCGCATCAGGCATTCCAGTCTTATCAAAGTCTGGAAAATCGGGCAGCTGTGGGTCCTGATCGGATCCCATTCGGATACCTGCATCTACGAGAAGGCGCGTGCCCTCAATTTCAATCGGTGTAGAGGAAGCACCAACTTCGTTGGCTCCCCCGGAAAAACGGAGATTCATATTGGCTCCTTATCCTATAGTGACATAACCAGCAGAAAAGGTATCAGCTCGTTATCTCTTGATGGGACGCGTCATCGCACACTTAAACGTGAGGCACATAAGTCCTTCAAGGTGCATAGCGTCAAGAAAAATATAATGTGAGGTGTAGGGGTTGATAGTGAAAAAGGTCCCGTTATCAACCCCTATCTATTGATCAGTGGAAAAATCGAAGCGTGACATTGCGTCAGAAAACAAATCCAATTGAGGATTTACATCAGATCGGGGAATTGAATCAAACTCCCACTATCTCGAGCCGACTTTGATTGTGAATTTACATCTTCTGCAAACCCTTTTAAACGCCTGGCTGCCTCTGTCGTCATCCATTTGCTTTTCAGGAAGACATTATTGTTCATTGAATCGAATTCGTACTGCCATTCCTTACGTTTTTGGTAAAGTTTTGTGCCTTTAAGCACATTGAGGGGGAAAAGATAGAGACCTCTTGGGTGTGCTGCCCGAGCTCTATCATAACTCCAGAGGAAATTTTCAAAGGATTGATAGGGCAATCCGAAAATTAGATGAAGGTCAAATGGGACATTGAACCGATGCAACATCTCAATTGCTTTATCGATTTTGTCATATTTATTGCCGCGTTCAATAGCCTGAGACTCTTTTTCTCGAAAGGTTTGCACCCCAAATTCAAGCCAAACGTCATGATCCTGACAAAATTTCAAAAACTCCGCTTCACGCGGTTTACAAAGCAACTCCAAGCGGCACTGAAAATAGAACCGACTCTGCATCTCTAATGCCTCTATTTTCTTGCAAATTTCTAAGTAATGCTTGGGTTTGAGATTGAATATCGGATCAAGGACGTTAATCTCTTGAACTTCTTTCTCCTTGAAATGTGAAAGTTCCTGAAAGAGCCGATCAAGGTTAATTTCGCTTACCTTGTGATGGCCTTCTACACGGAACTGACAAAATGAGCACTGGTATGGGCACCTACGCATAGTTTCCCATCGAACAAATACCTGATTTTGATCAATAGGTAGGATGTTACTCAAATACGGAGAGGGTAATCTATCTAACTCAGTGGTAAAAATGCGGTCACACTTGCCCTGTTCGAGTAATTCTGGCGTGTAAATCGCATAGTGGTTCAACAAATCCCCATTAGGCACTTCACCAAGTGAGAGAACATTCACCAATTCCGTGAAGGGCAGTTCACCCTCCCCTCTCACAAAATAGTCTGTCCCCGGATATTCCGTCACCAAATGACAATTGCCGTAAGTGACTTGGGGACCTCCCAAAATAATTGTCGTTTCAGGGTAGTGTGTCTTGGCCCACTCTACTATACCCGGCAGGTATTTCTCATTCCAGATATATGCACCAAGGGCAAGAAATTTTGGAGAGTGTGCCTCTACGGATTTTTGAACGTCTCGAACATCAAAGTTTGGAGAATTCAAATTGAAGTTTTTGAATTCTGCATTTACGCATCCTCTTTGATTCTCTCGGAAGTAAGCTTCTATTGAGGCGGTGGAAAGTGGAGTTCTTATATCTTTGGGGCGTGACCAATCCAAAGATATGAACAACAGATCTGACCGATTGGCAGAACAGAAAGAGTCTGCCTTAGCACTCTGGAGGGGTATTAGCATATCTAATCCTTTCCCAATTGATATTGGTAGTCTACCTGAAAGGATACGTCATTTCACAATCCCAAAGGGATTAAGGGTGCGGCTATTAAGCCGCGAAGTGTGACGCATCAACGAGTATAAAAAATGTAGATTGAGAGGTTGGGACAATCAACGAATATTGAGAATCAACCCCTACGCAATTAATTCGGTAAGGCACTTAGGTCCTCAAAATTTTCAGTATCAATACATCAAACGAACGATTGACAAAAGGGTTTACATCCTAAACAAAATATTATCAATCAACCGTTGTCAGCAATTATTTTCCCTTTCCTTTGGGCGGTGCATTCTTTCTACCGCCACCAGAAGATTTGCCGAGGTGTTTGCTTGGCCATCCCGCAGCACCTCTGCCTTTACCGGTGCCTTGGGTGCCGCCTTTACCACCACGATTTTCACTTGAGCGGTTTCCACTTGATTTCGCCATTGGTATCACCTCCTTTTTATAGCGATTTCTCATTTCACGCGAACATTCGCGTCAAAATTCTGCCTGCTTATAGACTATAGAGTCCATTCCAGCGAAAAGGATAGTAAAAAATTGAGGCTGATGCCCATTTTTTATTTTCAAGAGACACTCTATCCTTTCCGCTCATAGCGATTGTCTCTTTCACGCGTCCGGTGCAACTCTGTTCGGCGTGTCCGCATCGCACCCGCTTGATCAACTTTTACACCGAGCGTGAAGAGATGTGCCTGCCGAAGCCACCAAAACGCCTCGAATAGTGGTCTACGTGGCGACGCGTCTTTGTCTAAATTCGGCTTTTTCCGATCGAGATGCCGAACCTGTCTGTGCACACGCCTTGCGTATTCCCGAACTCCTGCATCCGGATCGTTGTTCAAGAGCCAGAACAGCGTTCGATGTGCCCGTCCGCCCGGATTGACACCCAGGACTTTCAACGCTTGAACATAACACCCACGCCACACCGGACGCGGTTCGATGAAATCCTTGTTGGTATACCGCGAGTCCTTATGCTTGACCTTCGTTCTCAGTCGTCCGAGACAAAACTTGGCGAACTCTTCACGTAAACCCTGCAAGGATGGGTCTTTCTGAATTTCAGCCTGTAGGTTCTGAGGATACATCGCCACCTCTATCCAGTTCGGGACACGCGAATATATCGGGGGCGGGTTGTCCGTGCTGTCGTGTTCACGCCACGTGCGTAGGTTTCGTGCAACGGCTTGTTCAGTCATCTCTGTAAAAGCGAGCAATAGGGGTTTCAAACGTTTCCACGGGGGCGCGAAATTCAGTAATACATAGAACGCCTTATCGTAAAAATCAGAGATGGGGACCCCTGGCGCGTCCTCTTCTGCAAACATCTCTGGCGTGTCCCTTAACACAGACCGTAAGATGCCGATATGCCGTGATGCACTTTCCACCAGTTTTTTTCGCAATTCATCAGAAAGTTCAGACTCCAATCCGCCCATGCTCCAACTGTAAATGTGTTTAGAGAGATGCCACCATGCTTTGAGTAACGGTGAGCATTCCTGAATTCCTTCCGGTTTTCTGTCGCTGAGAAGTTCCAAAAATGGAATGAGTTCATGGGCAACAACCTTCCATCCGTCGTTCAACGGATCCAAGTGGTCTTCCGCGGAAGATGCGCGCGTCATCGCGTCGTAGATAGCGTTCAGAAGCCCAAGCATCTTATCGCCAAGGACATCGTCGGGGAAACTGGAAAAAATCGGGAGTAACGTCCCTAACCTTACTATTTCACACCGTTTTTCCTCATCCTGAAATCGCCAAATGAGCCAGAATTCGAGGTGTTTCGGATCGATACGATCACCGCTAGACCAATTGCGTCGGGGTATCGGATCCAAAAGGTCTAGGGCCACTGTTTCATCTAAAAGCACCCCTTCTGGTAAGAGGAACAACAACAGATCGTCAAAATGTGAAAGTGTTTTGAGTTGATCCCAGTCCAAGTTTTGGGCAGAAAACTTCGCGTGTTTCTGGAATTCCTGAACCCACTTAGGAATATCTGTTGAATTATCTGACTCCTTGATACCGACAGTGGGCAACCACGCTTTACCGCCAAGGCTTCCAAATCCAAGCAGAGAGTGCAAAAGAAACGCCAAACGGGTTTGTTGGTCTTTCTCTGCTTGAACAGGTTCGCTGAACGCCTCCACAGTACACGGCAGGATGTGCTCCTCAAAGTAAACCGAAAACTCGTCATTAAATATAGAGACACCGTTGGGATTACCAAAGCAGTCCCGGCGTTTAAAAACGTGGACGAGCCACTCCACATCAATAGCGGAAAAGCCTATGTCCTGAAGGCATCGTTTTACAGCGAATATCTCTTCAGAAGAATCGTCTGATGGAAAAACAAGTCCATTTTCAGTTTTGTGCATGAAGTGCTCCTTTTTTCTTTGAAGGAGGACAAAACTATATCCTATGAAAAATCCAATAAATTCAGATTACTAACCCTTAGGATTCCCGATAAAAGCCACCGGGACCGGAAGAGATGCAAAAGGCATCTAAGCAACGAGGTCAGATTTACTTTACTACTCTAAGTATACCACAAAAAAACAGCAGGTGTCAAATTTATTTTCAACATTATTAACAATTGCGTTTCCATCAAAGTATTCGGAAACCTTTCGAGTTTTGTTTTTGTCAAAGTGTCTTATGCCTTTCATCTAACATCCCATTTAGCCGAACAACGACCGCATGGCTTCTTGTCTAACCTTTTCGGCTTCTGTCAAGACAGCGTCTAATCCGCCAAATGGAACGGAATACCACCGCAATAACTGGTTGAACCTCACAAGGATATTCTCAAATCATAAAAGCCACGAAATTACGTTTCACATGAATCACATGTGCTCCTCCATCTCCAATTTCTTGGCAACCCTCAAGTCGGCGTTCGCTTTTTCCTGCTCTTTAAGGCGGTACCACGCCTCTCCACGCCGCTGATAGACTTCTGCCTGTTTAGGCGCACGTTGAATGACCTCGTTATAATCAGAAATGGCTTTTGCATACTCAGTATTCTTTGCGTAAGCTACGCCGCGCCGGTAATATGCTTTCAGATGATTCGGTTTGAGTGCTATTGCTGCACTATAGTCAGCGATAGCTTTTGTGTATTCACCGATGTAACAGTAGGCGTTACCGCGCTTGATATAATCCTCAACCATTTTCGGATTAAGCGTCAGGAGTGCAGTGTAAAATCTAATATCTTCTTCCGCATCCGCCCGACTTCGTAAAAAGAAGGTAACATCCTTTGATGAGATATCGCAGTAAGGGGTGGGCGCGCTAATAAGCGCGTCGAGAGGGAATAGAAAGGTGTTCGGCAACCTTCCCTATAGGGTGCTGGTCTCTATAATATCACACACAAATGCCGTCGTATGCTATGATAGAAACCAGCGCTGTCATACTCGGTCTATGGCAGTGCTGAAGCGTCGCGGGTGTTGGTATCACCTGCGGCGCACCTAATGAATTAGGAAGCTGCCCTGACGTGAACAACACTTCATTAGCAAAGGTGCTTTCAAGGTTCCTTGCGTCCACGTCAAATATATTATAGCAAAAAAGAAAATTTTGTCACATATTTTTTCGGATTTCAGTGCACATCGTATAAAAGGCAATCGCAGGCATTGAATATTTGCTCTCACGGCTGAATTCCTAATCCCAAAACGACGTGTTCCGTAAAAAAACCGCGAAATCCGCATCATCCGCGAAAATCCGCGATTCAGACGATTACCCATATATTTACACACCCAATACCAGGAGCTCAACAGGCTCAACATGCATTTGACAACGTTCCTACGATATGCTACACTAATCTGGAAAATCCAGAGACCTCAAAAATTGGATAGGAGAACATTTATGCTTAATATCAACCCGCAATACCTCGTTAACCATAAAGGTGAAAAAACTGCCGCTGTTCTGTCGATGCAGGAGTATCACCTTCTCATGCAACACCTTGAAGACTTAGAGGACATTTTAGACATGGACACCGCAGCGAAAGGCGAAACCCATTTTCGGGACTATCGTGAGATTCAAGCTGAGTTGAAAAAAGAAGGCAAACTTTGAACTCATCGACGCTCTACACTATCCGTTTAGAACGTCAAGCAGAACGAGAATTACGAAAATTGCCCAGAGATGTTATCCAACGTATTAATGCCACTCTCCAGGGATTGGCCTATGAACCTCGGCCCCACGGAGTTGTTAAACTGGCAGGACAGACAGGTTCAAAGTGGCGAATACGGGTCGGGGTGTACCGAATCCTCTATGAAATAAACGATCAGCAAGCCCACGTTAATGTTTATCGAATCAAACATCGTAGGAATGCCTATGATCGATAGACAGGTTTTGTAGGCCAGAAGTCATACTGCTATAATCACGCCGTGAGCAAACGAAATCCAGAGACCTATTTATGGAGACAGCGGTTGAGCGCAAACACACATAAAAATCTTCTACGGCACTTGCCCTCCATCGAAAAACTCCTGAACACACAGGAAATGCTTGACTTACAAGCCACCTACGCGCGTTCGCTTGTGACGGAGGCACTGCGCGCCGTCGTCGCTGATGTGCGAAACGACATTCTGAGCGGCAACCACACGCAGTTACCAGAGCATACGGAATATGCCGAACGGACGCGCCAGAAAATTGAGGAAAAGATTGGGGCACGCATGCGTCCCGTCGTCAATGCAACAGGCACGGTCACTCACACCAACTTAGGCAGATCCCTGTTAAGCGATTCTACCTGTGAAGCGATCCAACAAGCCGCACAAAACTACGTCAACCTCGAATACGACATCGCAACAGGCAGACGAGGACACCGAGATAGGCTCACCGAACCGCTCTTACAGCAATTGACTGGTTGTGAAGCATCCACAGTCGTTAATAACAACGCCGCGGCGGTTCTACTCGCACTCCAGACGATGGCACGCGGCAAAGAAGTCATCGTCTCACGCGGGGAACTCATCGAAATCGGTGGAGCATTTCGAGTTCCTGATGTAATGGCGGCGAGCGGCGCAATCCTCCGCGAAGTCGGCACCACCAACCGAACCCATCTCCGAGATTACGCCGAGGCTATCACTGAAAACACAGGATTACTGCTCAAGGTGCATCCAAGCAACTACAAAATTCTCGGTTTCACTTCAACGCCTTCGATGGAAGAATTGACGGAACTCGGTGCACAGCACGGTATCCCAACGATGGAAGACCTTGGAAGCGGCGCGCTTATTGATATGACAACTTATGGACTCCCGCATGAACCCCTCGTCGGAGAGCGAATCGCCAGTGGCGTTGATATCGTTACCTTTAGTGGCGACAAATTGCTCGGTGGACCCCAAGCCGGAATTATCGTCGGTAAAGCGGAATGGATCGAACAGATGCGTAAAAATCCGATGATGCGGGCACTCCGAGTCGATAAACTCATTATTGCCGGTTTGTCAGCGACGTTGCAACTCTATCTCACAGAGGATGCCACCCTAACTGAACGGTTTCCGATGCTCAACCGCTATACCCGATCAATAGAGGCACTCCACACCCTTGCAACGGAGCTCAAAGCGCAGTTAGAACCTCTCTTCGGGGAAAAGATCGGCATTCAAGTGTTAGAAACCTACGGACAAATCGGGAGTGGTGCCCTCCCTGTCGAGACGCTGCCGAGCATCGCACTTGTCCTTGAACCTTCAAAGGGATCGGCTGAAATGCTCGCTGCACAATTCCGAAACGCTACGATTCCTGTCATCGGCAGAATCAAGGACGGTCTTTTCTGGTTGGACCTTCGGACAGTTTATGAAAGAGAACAGGCGTGGATCGTCGAAACCGCCACACAGGTTGCCAAAGCGTTATGAAAGCCGTGGGCATCCTTCTCATTAGTATCATCAGCGTCGGCATGTCCGCCTGCGGGGAAAGCGAAGAAGGATCATCCACCACTGAAAATGCAGCAGAAATCGTCTCTGAAGTTGATGGTGCCACAATGGTGCTGATCCCAGCAGGTACGTTTCAGATGGGGTCCACTACCGGGGATAGCGATGAACAACCCGTGCATACCGTCACCCTCAATGCATTCTATATGGACACACATGAGGTAACGAATGCCCGCTATCAGAAATTTGTCCAGAGCACAGGCTATTCGCAGCCACCGCTGTCGCATAACCCAAGGTTCAATGCCCCTGATGCTCCTGTTGTTCGGGTGAACTGGAGCGATGCGGTCGCGTACGCCGCATGGGCAAATAAACGACTGCCTACCGAAGCAGAGTGGGAATACGCCGCACGCGGCGGTCTGACTGGTAAACGATACCCGAATGGTGATATAATAACTTATGCAGATGCCAATTTCGGTAGCACAGGCGGAGCGGATAGATGGAAGTGGACAGCACCCGTTGGTAGTTTCCCACCCAACGGCTATAATCTCTACGATATGGCAGGCAATGCCTGGGAATGGTGTTTCGACGAATACAACGGTGAATTCTATAGTATCGCTCCACAAAACAACCCTCGCTTCGGCAGAGAAATTGCCCCCGATACCGAAAATTTTCGTATTCTACGCGGCGGCGGTTGGGGCGGGAGTCCTGAAGATCTTCGTGTCGCAGATCGATGGTATCACCTTTCGTCCGGAAGCACTATCGGATTTCGATGTGTGAGAGATGTCGCACCGTAGGAAACCACTCTTGCCTTAAAAAATAATAGGTAACCCATGCATTGGCTTTCGCGCAAAGATTTTGTTGTTTTCTCCTTATCTTTTCTGGTAGTAGCTATATTTTGTGGCTTACTCAGCGAACTCATCGGTGTTTCTTGGATCCGGACCGTTATCGGATTTACTCTGATGATTTTCCCTGTCCTATTGATACAAGAATTGGTACAGAAGAGGAAACATGAACGAGAAGCAGAACGGAAATCTTTAAAACCAGATGACTCCAGTGCTCACACAACACAGCCGAATGCCGTGGGAAAAGTCCTTGTTGCTCAACAGAGAAGCGACTTCTTTTTTAACCTGAGAATGTTGGGAATTTGCCTTCTGTTCGGCGGTTTGGCGGGATTGACTATCAGCGGTTTCTGGTCCGGAATCCTAAATAGATGTTCCGCTTGTGGGCGGTACGATGCCGAAAAAGCCCATCGGAGGCTCGGACCAAATGACACCGTTTATTATAATTGTCCTGGCATACAGGTAAAGCAGTTTTCGGTCCCCAAACCACAGCGAAATACGTTCGTTTCACCCCTCGATGATAGGTAATTCACTGCGGGGCGATCACGTGAGGACAATAGAGAAAAAATGGCAGTTGCAGTCGAATTAACACATGTCACAAAAGCCTTCGGTACGACGCTCGCCGTCAACGACGTGAGCTTGAAAATTGAGAAGGGGGAATTCTTTTTCCTCCTCGGACCCTCCGGATGCGGTAAATCGACCTTTCTCCGAACCGTCGCCGGATTCTACAAACCTGACACCGGTGAACTACGGTTCGATGACACCGTCATGAACGACGTGCCACCGCATCAACGCAATACAGGGATGGTTTTTCAGAACTATGCCTTGTGGCCCCACATGTCCGTCGCCGAAAACATTGAATACGGGTTAACGCTTCGGAAACTCGAAAAAGCGGAACGAAACGAAAAGATTACGCGGTCACTCGAAATGGTACAGATGGAAGACTTTCGTGACCGTGCCGTCAACACGCTCTCTGGTGGACAACAGCAGCGTATCGCCCTCGCCCGTGCCCTCGTTATTGAACCGAGTGTCCTACTCCTCGACGAACCGATTAGTAACCTTGATGCCGCACTCCGACAACAGATGCGGGACGAAATAAAGCAGATCCACGACCGTACCAATATTACAATGTTCTACGTTACACACGATCAGGTGGATGCCCTCTCTATGGCAGATCGGATGGCGATTATGCAGGACGGTGTCATCATCCAAGTCGGCACACCGCGTGAGGTCTATAAGTTCCCTAAGAACGCTTTTGTTGCAAGCTTCGTCGGGGAAACCAATTTTATTTCAGGCAAGGTCGAACAGGCATCGAACGGTAGTGCCACTATAGAAACACCCGCCGGAAGGCTCCACTCCACAACCGTTTATCATGAACTCACACAAGGGACACCTGTGCAATGTTCAATTCGACCAGAGGCACTCATTATTGACAACGACCAGAATGGCGGAAACCCAATCGAAAATAGGATAACCGCGAAAGTTACCGCAGTCAACTATTTGGGCAGGGTAGAAGAATATCAACTAATGGTTTCCGCAGGCATTCCCCTTAAAGCCGTCCACTACAATCCCGGCACAGAAACAAAAAAGCCCGGAGACACCGTGCAACTTGCAATATCAGCAGAGGCAGTTATCCCACTCCCAGATTAGGAAAATAGCGATCAGTAATCAGCAGTCAGAAAGAGGTTTTCGGCGAACCGAACGCTCTCTGAGAACTGAAAGCCGATAGCCATAAAAAAATGAGACTAACATCGAGTCAACAACATGCCCTTGACATAGACAGACACGTATGTGTAACCGCCGGTGCCGGATCCGGAAAAACCACGGTATTGGTCGAGCGTTACCTCAACATTTTGCGTGAGGGTAACGCCAACCCGCAAGAGATTGTCGCCATCACCTTCACAGAGAAAGCCGCCGCCGAGATGAAGGAGCGAATTATTGAAGAACTGTCCCCTCCAGGAGAACACGATGGTTCAGAACAGGACAATTCGCTACAGGGCTTTCGCGAAGAGATGGGCACGGCACACATCTCAACTATCCACGCATTCTGCTCACGTATCCTGCGAGAATTTCCCTTTCAAGCGGGTGTCCCAGCGAACTTCAGCATCCTGCAAGGCATCGATCAACAACTCTTACTACAGCAAATTATTCGGGAAACCCTCAAGGGCATTGCCACAAACCCGAATGATCGAAACCGAGCAGAACTCACTCGACTCTTACGACGCTATGGAGGCCAGCAAAAACTGGTGGATATCTTTTCCACCATGATAAATCAACGGGATACCCTCGAACACCTCATGCAAGAAATTTATAGGAACCCAAACGATACAGAGGTACGTGGGGTCCTACAAGAGCGCGTTCGCGAAAGAGAACAGCAGATTCGCGAAAGACTGATGTCAACAATTGACATCCCTGAATTTATCCGATGCTTAAGTGTTGTTTTGCAGGTCGCGAAAGGTAAAAAGGCAGAGGCAGTCAGAGACTTGACCCAGCAGTTAGAAACGCTATATGGACAAAACCCAGACCCGTCTGGCGAGTTGAACTTACTTAGAGAAATTGCATATCCAATTACAACTGCACGCAATAACATTGCGAAAAGAGACTTTCTGGGGAACCGCGTTACAACAACAGGTATTGAGACTGAAATCAATTTTCTCGTATCAACCGCGAAAAAGATCAAAAACATTCCAATCCTTGAAAAAGATGATGATAAAAAAGACGATGTTGAAACCGATGATGATTTTCTGCTTAGCACAACCCGCGACCTACTCACACTCTACACCCGAATCTCGAAGGCGTACAGAATTGCCAAACTCTCTCAAGGTAAACTCGATTTTGCTGACCTGCAACTGAAAACTCGCGACCTCCTTCGCAACAACAAAGAAATCCGACAGAAATTGGTATCTCGGCACAAGTATTACATGGTAGACGAATACCAAGATACAAATGAACTACAGTATGAATTGGTGATGCTGTTCACAAACGAACTCAAAGAAGCGAATCTCTTTATCGTCGGTGATCCAAAACAGAGCATTTACGCGTTCCGTGGCGCAGATGTCCGCGTATTTGAAAAGACAAAACAAAAAATCATCCACGACGGAGGTAGAGATATTCGTCTCACGGAGAATTTCCGATCCTTGCGTGATACTGTCGGGTTCGTCAATTACTTTTTCAATCACTTGATGGGGGATGGAAAAGACACTGAATTTGAAGTGGAGTATGAAGCTCTTACGCAAGCTCGACCGGTCAAGGCAAACGGTACAGTTGAAATTCTGCTTGGAAAACAGGGCGAGGATTTAGCAGATGAATACTCGCTTATCGCACACCACATCAAAACCATGAAAGCAAACGCAGAAACCATTTGGAAGCGCGGCGAGAATGGAAAGGAAGCAGAACATCCGATTGCGTATGATGACATCGCTATCCTCATTCAGACCCGAACACACCTCCCTAATATCGAGAATGCCCTACTTGAAGCCGACATCCCTCATCTCACTACTGGTGGTGTCGGTTTTTACCAACGACAGGAAATCTACGATATCTGGAACTATCTCAACTTCCTTAATAACCCAACAGAAAACCAAATCTCTCTTGCTGCCGTCTTCCGCGGTCCTGCTTTCGGTATCTCCGACACTGAACTCTACGAAATTTCACTACAAGAAGAGGCAAATTTCTGGAACAACGCGCAGAAATACCAAACGCATTCTGATAATCTCCGCACCGCAATAACCATTTTAAAAAGACATAGTCAATTCGCACACCGAATGCCTGTAAACGAACTTATCGCAACCATCGTTAATGAAACAGGAATGATTGGAACACTGAAAACTGGGAAGCAGGGACGACAACGCTGGGTAAACTACCAAAAACTCTTAGAACACGCCAGAAACTTTGACGGTGATGAAACCAAGCAAACCCTTCCAGATTTTATCGAATTCTTGGATATTTTAATTCAGGAAGAGCGACGCGAAGGGCAGGCACCGGTTGAGGCAAGTAGTGGGGCAGTACAAATTATGACGATCCATGCCGCCAAAGGAAAGCAGTTCCCAGTCGTTATCCTCCCAAGACTTGATCGGGGAGCACAGACCGACAGAGAGCCTTTCATTGATGAGGCACTCGGTATCGGTTTTAGCCCCCTTAATCCCGATAAAGACTACAGTAAAACTGAACCAGACATTGTTACACACATGAAAAATCGGGCAAACGAGAAAGAGATTGCCGAAAAAAAACGTTTGTTTTATGTCGGGACAACACGGGCTTGCGACCGACTTATCCTATCAGGAACCCTTCCAGCAATGAATATGCTTGATTGGCTCTACACACACCTTGACATTGATGAAGAGGATCGTTTACTGAACCTGCCCGTCTCATTGGACGTGTTCGCAGGAAACAGCAATAACACCGAATCCTTCCAACTCCAAATCCCGATTTATCATGAACCGGCAGAGGCTAATTCCACAGATGAGATTTCCGATGAAACAATACCTGTTGATTTCCCTGAACCTCCACGAAAACTGGAACCAACTGGTACGCCCGCAGCTTTTTCTGTCACTGAACTTGCTAACTATGCCCGCTGTCCACTACGGTATCAGTTACAAAATGTTCTACACATTCCAACGAACGGGCAAGAAACACAGGATTTCGACGAAAACGAGACGGAGGCAGCACTTCGTTCCACGCTCGCACGAATCAGACGGCAATCAGACATAGAAAATCTTGACACCACGATTGATCGGGCACTTGAAAATTATCCTGAAGTAACGACTGAATCGAAAGTCGGGAATCGGAGTTCTCTCCTACAGCACGTTAACAATTTCGTCAACTCCGAACTCGGTGAAACGGCATTTTCTGCCTCCAAAGTTCAGATGAATCAAAATATTCACGCAGACATCAACGGACATATCGTTGAGGGTAGGTTTGACAGACTCTTTAAAGATGAAACAGGAAACTGGCAGGTAATTAATTATAAAACCGATGAGACGCAGAATTCAGATACGTCTCGTCCGGAAATGGAACTTTACAGTTTGCTCGTGCATCGGCGTTATCCAAACCAATCGACTGTGACAATTAATCTTTTTTTTTCTGAGCAGGGTCGGTGTGAACAGAGGCACTTCAGCACAATACAATTGCAGGAAGTTCAGGAACAGTGGCAGGAAAAAATCTTGGCATTGCAGCGCGGGGTTTATGAGAAGAACCTTGAACACTGCTGTTCCTGTCCCTATGCAGATTCAAATGGACAGTGCATAATCACGGAGGAATAGGATTTTTCGGATCCGTTGGGTTCGTTCGGCTTTATCCAACCTACGAAAATTAGCCGCGAAAACATGAGCCTGCAACAACGGCGCAGGCGGATAAATGGGAGGTATACTAAAAATGAAATCAACGCAATTACTTCGCACAGTAAAATTAAAAATCATCATAATTGTCTGCATTTCAATACAGGCATGGCACTCCACCTTTGCAGGAACGTGGCGTGATGATTTTGAAGACAAGGACACCCGAGAATGGAAAATCTTTAACATCGACCGGCAGGTCGAAAAGTGGTGGGTCAATGATGGTGAAGCTGTCGGCGAAATCTTCCTACCCGGTTTCATGAGTCTCTGGATAACAGGTGAACTCACATGGAAGAACTACTCTTTCTCCTGTCGCGCAAAATTAGTGGAAGACAAGAACGAACCCCCAAGCATCGGGCTAACACTCCATGATAGAGGTGAGGAAGATACCCGTTATCTCTTTTTTATAGACTATGTTTTCGGCACCGTCCGAATCGTCAAAGCTCTTCGAGACAACTGGTTTCCCGTCATCTATCCATTTGACGCCGAAATCGATACATGGTATGAACTCACTGCCACCATCCACGAAGACGGCAGGCTTGAATTTCAAATTGACGACGAAATATTTACCGTTATTGACGATGACCCCTTAAAAGGCGGACAAGCAGGACTTGTTGTCGCCGACGGACAGGCGAGATTTGATGATGTCGAAATCACAGGCGCGAATATCAACAATGGGGGTCCAGGGAAAGCACGTCCTGTCGAGCCGAAAACCAAACTCGCAACCACGTGGGGAAAACTCAAAAAAGGTTTTTAATTATACCTTGCGGATAAATGGCGCGGTTCGTGATTTGACGGTTTCCGTGTTCGAGCCGCCCTCCATTTCATTACGGGCTTGCGGTTCGATTCTAAAAAGAATATCCAGAATACTCAAAAACCTGCCTGTAATGGAATGGAAGGCAGTCCAAGAACTCAATAAATTAAAAAAATGGAAAAGAACACAATCGGCATCGGCATCATCGGCATGGGATGGATGGGCATGACTCACGCCCGCGCATATCATCAAATCTGCGACCGGTTCCACGACAGTCCCCTCCAGCCCAGACTTATTATTTGTGCAGATGACGTTGTCGAACGCACAACCGAGGCAAAAGAACGTTTCGGATTTCAATGCACAACGACCGCCTACCGACACGTCATAGATGACGCAAACGTACAGGTAGTCAATATCGCCGCACCGAACAGCATGCACCTTGAGATCGTCGAAGCAGCGACATCTGCGGGGAAACACGTCTTCTGTGAAAAGCCTGTCGGACGAAACCCAGCTGAAACGAAAGCAATCTATGCCGCTGCACAGCGCGCAGGGGTCCTCACCTGTGTTGGCTATAACTATAGATGGGCACCCGTCGTTCAATACGCGCATCAAATGATTTCAGAGGGAAAACTCGGCAAGCTAACGCACTATCGCGGCAGATTCTTTGCGGGTTATGCGAGTCATCCACAAGCAGTCCTTTCATGGCGTTTTCAGAAGGAAATCGCTGGATTGGGAACGTTAGGGGATCTCCTTTCTCACGTCATTGACATGGCACACTTCATTGTCGGTGGCATCGACAGCGTCATTTCACAACAAGAGACATTTATCCCGGAACGTCCCGTAGCAACAGCAGGAACCGGCACGCACTTCACCCTCGGTTCAGATGGCGAAATGGATGCCGTCACGAACGAAGATTACGTCGGAGCATTAGTACGATTTGAGAACGGTGTCAGAGGAACACTGGAGGCGTGCAGAGTTATTACGGGACCGAAGTGTGAAATGGCGTTTGAGGTACACGGTACAGAGGGTGCCTTGCGCTGGAACTTTGAGCAGATGAACGAACTTGAGGTGTACCTACCGACTGAAGATGGTTTCCCCGATGGATACTCTCGCGTGCTAAGCGGTCCGAGCCACCCGTTTCACAGCTATTTTAATCCCGGTCCCGGTGTCGGATTAGGCTACGACGACCTGAAGACAATCGAGGCACATCAGTTCCTGAAAGCCATCCACACAGGAAAACAGGGAAATCCAAGTTTCCGAGAAGCCGCCGCTGTCGCCGATGTGCAAACTGCTATCCAAACCTCATGGAAGGAGGGTCGATGGATTCCCATCCAACAATAAAACAGGAATTATACTCCGCTAAAAAGTTTGTAGGTGTACTAAAATCCGTAAAGTTAGAAAGTTGGTTTAATGCCATAGCAATTTTAGCACACTTGATAACTTTCCTGATCTTTTCCTCTCTTAACACCGTCGCACAATCCCTGCCACAATTCACCGACATCACACACGAAGCAGGTATCGACTTCGTCCATAACACGGGTGCCTTCGGTAAGAAATACCTCCCTGAAACCATGGGCTCAGGATGCGCCTTCATCGACTATAACACCGACGGTTGGCAAGACATCCTACTCGTCAATGGAAAGGATTGGGAAGGCGAGTCGACTCAGAAGCGGCAAACGATGGCACTCTACCGCAACAACCGAGATGGCACCTTCACCGATGTCACCGAAACCGCAGGTCTCGCTATACCGCTTTACGGTATGGGTGTCGCTGTCGCCGATTACGATAATGACGGTGATCCAGATATCTATATCAGCTCCCTTGAAACCGATCGGCTCTTCCAAAACCATGGTGACGGCACTTATGTTGACGTTACAGAAGCCGCTGGCATTCGCAATCCCGGTTTCGGCACAAGTTGCGCATGGTTCGATTACAACAAGGACGGGCACCTCGATCTCTACGTCGCTAACTATGTCGAGTGGAGCAGAGAGAATGATTTGTTCTGCACGCTCGACGGCATCAATAAATCCTACTGCACACCTGAATCCTACACAGGGCAGTCCAGCAAACTCTTCAGAAACCGGGGCGACGGCACCTTCGCCGATGTCTCCCGTATCGCACGGATTGAGGACAACACGAGCAAATCACTCGGTGTTTGCATCTTCGACTATAACGCCGATGGCTTACCTGACATCTTTGAGGCGAATGACACGCAACCCAACAAACTCTATCAAAACAACGGCGACGGCACCTTCATTGAGACCGGAATGCTCGCGGGAATCGCGTATAACGAAAGCGGTGTCGCAACTGGCGCAATGGGCATTGATGCCGCAGATTATGATCGTATCGGCAAGGAAAGCCTCGTCATCGGTAACTTCTCCAACGAAATGCTCAATCTCTATCACAACGAAGGCGAGTTCTTCATTGACGATGCCCCTGCCGCACACATCGGAAACGCAACTTTACTGACGCTCACCTTTGCATGCTTCTTTTTCGATTTCGATCTCGATGGCAACCTCGACATCTTTACCGCCAACGGACACGTCGAAACTGACATCAATGCCATCCAGACGCAAGTCACCTATGCTCAACCCCCACACCTATTTCACAACGATTCCCAAGGGAAATTCACCGATGTGCTTCATAAAGTCGGCGCGGATCTGGCACAGCCGATGGTGGGGAGAGGCGGAGCCTATGGCGATATCGACAACGACGGCGATTGGGACCTACTCGTTACCACCTCCAACGGACCCGCACATATCTTCCGAAACGATGGCGGGAACCGCAACGCATGGATTAAGATTCAACTCGTCGGACAAACAAGCAACCGCGACGGCATTGGTGCCCATATCCGTATAACCTCCGCTCTCGGAACACAGACACGAACCGTCAAGAGCGGCTCCAGTTACTGCTCACAGAGCGAACTCACCGCCATCTTCGGCATAAACGACGATCCTATTATCGAAACAATCGAAGTGAAGTGGCCCAGCGGTACTGTCAGCACACGCAAGAATATCAAACCCAACCAACAAATTCGCATTGAGGAATTTTAATTTTACCCTATTGTCAAAAACCATTCTTTGACAATTCAGATTTTTTGTGGTATACTTTAATTCCCTTTTTGAGTAGGATACGTTAAGTATATTTTGCCATTACCACAATTTATTCATCTGCAAATTATTGGAGTTTAACATCCCACAATTTGAAAACATCTCAATTGATGATTTTACGACGAACTGACCAACCGGTTCGTGGGGATACAGATCATGGCTAAATCTGTCAAAGCACTCATTACGCCGGAAGTTCTCAAGTGGGCGCGTGAAAGACGCATCAAGTTAGAGATCGATTACGCGGCAAAAAAATTAAAAATTGATCCGGAACGCCTTGAGGCATGGGAAAACGGAACAGAGCAACCCACTTTTGCGCAGTTAAAGAAAATCGCCAAACTCTATAAAACTCATATCTCGATTTTTTATCTATCGGAACCGCCTATTGATTTTCAACCGCTTACAGATTATCGGGTATTGCCTGCACAAATTGCGATTGATGAGGAACAGATATACAGATTAAATGCCAATATCGTTGAAGCTTACGAAAGGCGCGAGATGCTCATTGAACTATATGAATTGTTAGAGCAACCGCCACCTGGAATTGCGTTGAATGTCGATAGGCGTGCAGGTCAGAAGCGAGCAGCGCAAATAATGACGGAGTTTCTCGAGTTCAACAGAACACAATTGCAAAGCGTAAATGAACCTTATGCCGCGTTGAGATTTTGGAAACAAACTGTTGAAATAAAAGGTATTCTGGTCTGTCAGACCTCCGTGAACACGCATCTCTCTGTTGAACTGGAAACCGCACGCGGATTTTGCATTGCACAAAGACCCTTTCCGGTAATTGTAGTAAACCCCAAAGACGGTCCCTATGGTCGTATCTTTACACTGATTCACGAGTTGGTACATATAGCACTCGGTGAAAGTGTCATCCAAAATACCAACTTTGAAGAAGTTCTCCCTCCTAATCTGGATACAATTGAGGTTTTTTGTAATCAAGTGGCTGCCGAGGTTTTAGTCCCGGAGAATGAATTGTTAGAGATCGTAATGTTACAGACACTTGAGGCAGATCTACCTAAAATCTCCAAGCACTTTCACGTGAGTCCTGAAGTCATCATGCGCAGATTGCTGACACTTGGAAAAATTACGCAACGTAACTATCAGGCGTACAGAAACATTCAGTTGGAAAAGTATAGAAACACTCCAGAACGAACAGGTGGAGCTGCACCTTACCATAATCGGCTTCTTAATACCTCCGGCGAGCATTTCGCACGAACTGCTTTTACAGCTTATTATGAGCAGAAAATCACACGTGCCGAGTTAGCTTCCGTTCTCTCTAATTGTGACACAAAACACCTTGCTAAAATTGAGAGCACTATTTTCGTATGAATTCATTGCTTACCCATGATCAAATAATTTACAGTCTTGACACGAGCGCGCTAATTGCCGCCTTTCATGAACGATACCCAATTGAAAACTTCCCTTCTTTGTGGGATAAAATTGAGGAGTTAATAAAAAATGGTCGGCTGAAAATGTCGCAAATTGTTTTTGATGAAGCGATGAGAGACACGAAAATCAAGCAATGGTGCAATGAGAATCAATTAAAGCCAGACTTCCAAGCAGCAATTGACGAGTCAGTGCAGGAGCAAGTCAGTGAAGTCCTCTCGGAATTTCCAAGATTGGTGGACAATCGAACTGGAAAATCAGGGGCTGACCCGTGGGTTATTGCTTTGGCACTCACCGATGAAAACTATATCGTTGTGACGGAGGAGAATCCTACAAATAGCGAAAATAGACCGAAAATTCCTGATGTCTGTGCCCATTTTAACCTTCAGTGCATCAAGATAGTCGATCTAATAAAGAGAGAAAACTGGATCTTTGAATAAGCAAGGATCAATCCCGCGCTTGACCTGCAACTGAAAATCTGCTATACTGCTGGGAAAATCACGGAGACGGAGTTCCAAGCACGTGAATTCGCCCAAACGCCCAAACCAAGACGCACTCTATCAAGCACTCAATACCTACCGCGATGCCATGCGTCCCTTCATTCTTAAAAATCTGAAAGCGGTGCAAGACTTAGCTCCAGAAGATCGCTTTGAAAACGAAGCAGATATAGATGTTGGCAATTTTCCATACCTTTTCAGAGAGTATTGGCGCGATGTTTTTAAACACTGCTTCGATCCAGATCGCGATATTCGGAGTGCTGTAGGTCTCATCACCGAAGCCCGAAATCAAATTTCGCACCCGGGAACAGAAGACATTGATCCCAGCTACTCCCTTTCACGACTCCACGACATTGCAGATGTGCTTGGACAAATCAATGCCCCCGACCAGAAGCGAGAAGTTGAATCCATCCGCGACAAATTACTCACCAGCACGGCACCAACTGTAGACACGAAACCGAAACTACCGCGTAGAAAAGTAACAGATCTCACCCCGTGGCGTGATGTCATACGTCCTAACGACGATGTCATTCAAGGCACTTTCCGAAAATCAGAATTCGCCGCCGACCTTCAAGAAGTCTTTGAGGGAAGGGCGAAGACCCCAGAATACGGCGAAACCGAAATTTTTTTCAACCAGACATACATCACCCCAGGACTCAAGGAACTCTTAATAAATACCTTGAAACGTCTCGGCAGCAAAGGTGGTAATCCGGTTATCCAACTCAAAACCGGTTTCGGGGGTGGAAAAACCCATAGCCTCATCGCCCTCTACCACCTCGTTACCGGAATTAATATCCTGAGAGAACTCACCACAGAAGGAGAATATGCGCGCTTGCAAAAAGAGATAGAGGCTATTTTTCAGGAAGCAGAATGGGATGCCGATACACTACTCAATGTTAATGTTTCTGTTCTCGTCGGGACATATCTCTCCACCACTGATGCAGATGAAACCAAACAGGGAGACCCGCTCAACACGCTTTGGGGTATGATGGCGGATCAACTCGGCGGGCAAGATGGGTATAATATCGTAAGAAAAGCCGCACTCGAAGGCACCGCTCCCGGCGGAAAACAGTTGGATGTGCTCTTTGCACACGTTGGACCCTCTGTCATCTTAATAGATGAACTCGTTGCCTACGCTCGTAATGTCCAAAACGTCACACAGGAAAGTATCTATACCTTCTTTCAGAATCTCACGGAGTCCGTTAACAGGTCTCAGAACGTTACGCTCGTCGCAACACTCCCCGAAGGACAGGTGCAAGCAGGTGGAGAAGGCGGAATAACTGCTCTTGATACCCTTGAGTCTATTCTTGAACGAATTGATGCTGTCTCAATACCTTTGGAAGTTGATAACGCTTTTGAGGTCGTGCGGAGGCGATTGTTCAGTAATGAAATTGACGAAATAGAACGAGACCTAACCTGTGAAGCGTTCAGAAAGATGTACCAGAACTCACGCAACGAATACCCCGAGGGTGTCAACGATCAACACTACCTCCAACGGATGAAAGACTGCTACCCGATACACCCGGAGGTATTTGACCGGCTGTCCCAAGATTGGGCGGTAATTCCGGGATTTCAACGCACCCGCGGTGTACTACGGATGATGGCAACCTGCATCTCATGCCTCTACCAAGAGCAAGACCAATCTCTACTGATAATGCCAGCGAACCTTACACTTGCCGACCCTGCACTCGCCGATGAATTTACAAGGCTACTCGCAAGGTCCGGCGGGAATTGGGATCCAGTCGTCCAAGAGATAGACAGCCACGGCTCCCGCACTGAACAGATCGATAGGAGTTCTCAAGGCTTCATTGAAGTAGGCAATGCGGCACGCCGAATCGCACGGACTATATTTCTTGGTAGTGCCACGGGGGGCGCGGTCAAAGGCATCACGAATCGACAAATTCATCTCGGGGTTGTCGAACCCGGACAAGGGGTCGCCGTTTACAACGACGCTCTTAACAGAATGACCGGCGACCTCTATTTCCTCTATAATCTTGACGATAGATATTACTTCCACACCCAGGAGAACCTCAACAAGGTCGCTATCGATCGCGAAGCAGAATACACCGAGGCAGATATCCACGCTGAGATCGTCTCACGATTAGAAAGAGCCATCGGACGCGATCCGAGCGTGCAGGTTTGTCCAACCTCGCCAAGTGCCGTCAAGGATTCTGAGACGATTCAATACGTTATCCTCCATCCGCAGGCATCCCTACCGAGCCGCGAAAAGGAGACGGATATAGCAAGTAATACAGCACGCAACATTCTGACATACAGCGCGGATGACGAAAGGCAGCGCACCTTCAGGAATACACTTCTCTTCATCGCAGCACGGCAAGACAATATCCGGGAACTCAGAAATTTCGTCAAAAATTACCTCGCTTGGAACTCCATCATGAACGGAGATATCCTCCACGGCGCGCTCACGAACCTCGAAGGCGCGAGGTTAGATCAGACGACGGAAAACCTCGAATCCGCTGAAGATGCTGTAACAACCGCGATCTTCAAGGCATACCGATGGACACTTACACCAACCCAAGCAGATCCTCAAACGAACGCCTACGACTTCTCTATCGCTGACACAAAAGTCGATGATCGCAGAATCATCAGTCGGCTCCGCGACAAATTCATTGAAGACGACGCAATTGTAACAAAAATAGCCCCTGAAATCTTCGCCGCACAATTGCAGCAATACATCTGGAGCAGCGATACCTACCAAGAACACATCGGCTTAGATACGCTCTGGGAACTCATGGCGCAAAACGTCTATATGCCACGGCTGCGAGACCGAAGTGTTTTAGCAACGTGCATCAGAGACTGCGCGCAGGCAGGCACTTTCGGATATGCCAGTGCTTACGAAGATAGCGACTACCGCAACTTCCGCTTTGAAGAACAGATCGGTGGGCTCCGAGTGATTGAAGGTAGTGCTGCCGTCCTCATAAACCCTGAGATGGCAAAACTCCTCAAGGAGGAAAAAGAAAAACAACAGAAATCGGACCCTCCCGAATCAGCACCAGACCCAGCAAAGCAAACAGGAGACGACTCAACCCCCGTTGTGGTCGAACCGCCACAAGCACAGGGACCTACCCATGTCGTTGTTACCAAAGCCTTGCAGTTAGAATTGCCTTTCATGGAGGAAATAGAAACCTTACAGGACGAAATCGCTCGCGCCCTCCGAGCCGATGGTGGAAACGTGAAAATCGAAATCACCGTTACTGCCAGCAAATCAGACGGTTTTTCCGAAAATACCACCCGTGCCGTCAAGCAAAACAGCGAACATCTCAACGCCGAATTCAAGAGCGATTAACCTCTTTGTAGCATAGACTGTCAGTCTGTGCCATTTCAAATCTGTTTGACATTTTCCATCGCTTTACGATATAATACAACCATGGCACAAGACTACGACAATATGGGAAAAAGTTTATGGACAGACCACGCCGAAGACCTTTCGAGGTTTGTACTTGGTGAGGAAAATGTTGAAGTCCTTGAAGACCTCGACACCGAGCAACAGACCGTTATTGCTCGGCAGACCGACATCACAAAACGCATCCGCGTCAACAATTAACAGGCAATCCTACACGTCGAATTGCAACTCCGCGATAGCACTCGCACACCGATGTGGGCACGAAATGCGCAATATCAAGAATACCTCGTCGGCGAATATCAGATACCTGTCTATTCCAACGTCATCTATTTTCATCCAAATGCGGGTAGGAATGATCCGGGGGGTTACACCTACACGTGGAATGGCTACGAACACACCAATCGCTATAAAGTCATACGGCTCATTGAAATAGAAGGACAGGCGATTTTAGAGAGGCAGGCACCCGGGCTTTTGCCCTTCACACCGCTCATGAAACCGCCCACAGACATGGACTCAGAGCAGTGGGTGCAAGCGTGTATTGATGCGACACGTGCAACGCCTGTCGATCAGCAAACACAGGCCGATTTACTTTACGCCCTCTATCTTTTTGGGAGTATCGTGTATAACCCACAAACTTTCAAAAGACGCATACCGGAGGAACTCATGCAAGAATCTAAAGGTTACCAACTCATGCTGAGAGAAACTACTATCGAACACATCATCGCGCTGCTTGAACAGCAGTTTCACACGGAGACGGTGCGCGCCTTAACGCCTATGCTCCAAAATATTGATGATTTGGAACGGCTGAAGGAACTCCTTCTCGTAGCACCTCGGGTGTCGAATATCGAAACTTTCACACAAAAACTAATTGACTGACGTATACCCGAGAGATACATGCAAGAATCTAAAACTTACCAACGCCAGCGCGAGAGAATTCTCAGAGAAAACACTATCAACCACATTTCGGTAGTGCTCAAGGCGAAATTTCCAGCAGATATTGTGAACGCCTTAACGCCCATCATTCAAAACATCAACGATGTGCAACGACTTGAAGAGTTGCACATGGCTGCTGCACAGGTACAAAATATTGAGTCCTTCGCGCAAATGTTGAGCGAATAGCAACGCACCATAGGGGTAGAGACAGTTTCGCCTCTACTAAAAAAAGGAGAAAACTGGAATGGAGTTAACCATTAAACTAACAACCGAACAGATCATTGATTTTATTCAACAGATGCCAGGGGAAGAGAAGTTAACTGTGGTCCGCGCCCTCGCGAAAGAATCTCTGCCTCGCCGCGCGGAACGCATGAAGTATCTTGAATCAAAGGTTCGAGAGGTATGCACCGAACGCGGGTTGGATTGGGATACTATGACAGACGAAGAACGCCAGGATTTCATCAATGATGTTGTCCATGAGGACCGTGAATGCGGCCAATAGTTGTTTACGATACAAATATTCTCATATCGGGTATGATTTGGGGAGGAACTCCTTACGACTGCATCGCACTTGCGCAAGAAAATAAAGTTGAAGGGATAACCTGCTCTGAAATACTGGATGAATTCTCGGAGAAGTTAACGAATAAGTTTAACGCTTCTCCCTCAAGAACCGCAGAAATAGTAGCTGAACTCCTCAATTTTCACCAAGTAGTCAAAATTACCAACCACCTTAAGAATGTTACCGCCGATCCCGATGACGATAAGATAATAGAATGTGCCGTTATCGGAGGAGCTACCCACATTGTTACTGGGGACAAAAAGCATCTCCTACCCCTTCGGAGTTATCAAGGTATTCTTATCGTAAAAGCTGCGGATCTGCTTGCACAATTCCAATGAAAATCAATTAAAAAACCTATGCCCACCTACCGAAAAAAACTCATCGAGGTCAATATCCCCCTCCAAGCCATTAACATAGAGTCCGCAAAAGACGCTTCGCTGACACATGGGCACCCCTCAACACTTCACCGGTATTGGGCACGCCGTCCGCTCGCCGCATGTCGCGCAGTCATCTTCGCCAGTATGGTGGACGACCCTTCCGAATGCAAAGACGAATTCCCAACTGAACCCGAACAGAACGCCGAACGCACCCGACTCCACAACCTCATGAAGCGACTCGTGATATGGAAAACTTGCAACGACGAAAATCTCTTGGCAGAAGCACGTTATGAGATCGCATATTCTGTAGCACGGAATAACGGTGAAAACTTGACTACTTTTCGCACGAGATTCCAAAACGATCCAGAGGCAATCCTACAATATTTAGGCGACCACTGTCCACCCGTCTATGACCCCTTTTGTGGTGGCGGCTCCATTCCCCTTGAGGCACAACGCTTAGGCTTACGCGCCCGCGCCTCCGATCTGAACCCACTCCCTGTCCTGCTCAACAAAGCGATGATTGAACTGCCCCCGAAATTCCACAACCAGAAACCCGTCAATCCCGATGCCGATCCGATGGGAATGTTCACCAGCACGGGGAGAGGTAAGCAACGTATTCCATGGAAAGGCACTGCAGGTTTGGCAGATGACATCCGCTATTACGGGGCATGGATGCGTGAAGAGGCATACAAGCGAATTGGGCATCTCTATCCAAAAGCACAACTTCCAGATGGCACTTCTGCAACCGTAATCGCATGGCTCTGGGCGCGCACGATTCCTTGTGTCAATCCTGCCTGTGGTCTTCAGATGCCTCTGATGAAGACTTTCCAGCTGTCTACTAAAGAAGGAAACCAATACTGGACAAAACCTATTGTTAATCGGGAAACGAACACTATCTCTTGGATGGTGCAAAAACACACAGACGGAGTGCCAAAGCGAGGAACCGTAGGACGCAGCGGGGCTTATTGTTTTGCTTGTGGGAGTTCGGTCAAATTGTCTTATGTGCGCGAACAAGCAAAAGCGGGAAAAATGGGAAAAATAATGACAGCAATAATTGCGGAGGGATACCAAAGACGTTTGTACATATCACCTACCGATCAACACATTGATGCCTCTCTATCTGCTGAACCTACATGGAAGCCTAGGGGAAGAATACCAGTAAAAGCCTTGGGAATTAGTTTGCAGAATTATGGATTTACCCATTGGCATCAACTGTATACAGAGAGGCAACTTATTAACCTAACTACATTCAGCGACTTACTGAAAAATGTTCATCACGCTATAGTTCTCAATGGAGGCGATAATGTCTACGCTTCTGTTATCTGCACCTACCTCGCCTTTGTTATTGGTAGAATTGCTGACAGTGGCTGTACTTCTGCAACATGGTCAAGTACTTGGCACAAAATTTGCCACGCTTTTTCCTTGCCAGCTCTTCCGATGGTATGGGATTTTGCCGAAACAAATCTGTTTTCTAACTCAACAAGGAACTGGATGTCACAGGTTGAATGGGTTGCTAAGGTTGTTGAGCGATTCCCGGCTGGAGTAAATGATGGCAAAGCGTATCAGGCAGATGCCTCCACCACTGTTTATGCGATGGATGCACCTGTTATCGTCACTGATCCACCGTACTATGATAACATCGGCTACGCCGATCTCTCCGACTTTTTCTACATTTGGCTGAGACCTTTACTACGGGACACCTACCCAGAACTATTTGGGAGTATGATGACTCCGAAGGATGAAGAAATAACTGCCAGCCCTCGATTTGAGGATCCTACGCAACACTTTGAAGAACTATTGGGCGAGGTATTTTTGCAAATGCGTCGTTCCTGCTCAACTGAATTCCCAACCTCCATCTTCTATGCCTACAAGCAGCAGCAAAAGGAACAAGATGGAAAAACCTCCACCGGTTGGGAGACGATGCTTACCGCGGTTGTGAACGCGGGTTTTCAGATAGTTTCCACCTGGCCCATGCGAACTGAATTAGTGAATAGGCACCGCGGAATTGGATCTAATGCACTTGCATCCTCTATCCTTCTAGTAGTGTGTCAACCTTCTGTTGAAGGATATAGTTTGTTGAGTTTGATCCGTGCATCGTCGGTCGTAAATCGCCAGTGGACCGTGGCACGTTGCTGATTTCTTTGGTCTTGCCACGCCTGAACCT
>Ga0209754_1000202_pt1 | contig 94112 bp, 81 predicted proteins | sample MesohylBB_FD_187295 | JGI IMG/M metagenome (GOLD analysis project Ga0209754, IMG submission 187295) | Host-associated microbial community of the marine sponge Aplysina aerophoba from Gulf of Piran - sponge mesohyl, lysed by bead beating... | ecosystem: Host-associated > Porifera > Sponge >...
CGGGAGCGTAATGTTGCGGGAGTTGACGAAAGATGCCGGAGAGCGAGGATCGCGGGATTTCCGTCATGCGCGGCGTGGCGGCGAACGACAATGGGGGAGCGGCGGCCCGAATCGATTCCGCCGTGATGACGCTGGCCCGGCTGATCGGCCGGCGCATCGCGCGCGAGGAACTGGACAGGCTCGACGCCGCCAACGACAACGCGCCGGCGGAGGATGCCGGCGAGAAATAGGAGACCGGAAGCCATGACCCTGCGCTGCGCGCTCTATGCCCGCTACTCGTCCGACCAGCAGCGGGCGGCGTCGATCGAGGACCAGTTCCGGGTCTGCCGCGAGAGCGCGGCGCGCGAGGGCTGGAAGATCGCCGGCGCGTACAAGGACTCCGCCGTCTCCGGCGCCAGCATGATCCTGCGTCCCGGCATCCAGGCTTTGCTGGACGACGCGCGGCGCGGTCTGTTCGAGATCGTGGTCGCCGAGGCGCTCGACCGGGTGAGCCGCGACCAGGCGGACGTGGCGACGCTCTACAAGCACCTGAAGTTCGCGGGCGTGATGATCGTCACCCTGTCGGAAGGCGAGATCGACGAGCTCCATGTCGGTCTCAAGGGGACGATGAACGCGCTGTTCCTGAAGGACCTCGCGGCCAAGACGCACCGGGGGCTCAGGGGCCGGGTCGAGCAGGGCCGCTCCGGCGGCGGCCTCTGCTACGGCTACGACGTGGTGAAGTCGCTCGACGGCTCGGGCGATCCGGTACGCGGCGGGCGCACGATCAACGAAACCGAGGCCGAAGTCGTGCGCCGGGTGTTCCGGGAGTTCGCCGACGGCGCAAGCCCGCGCGCGATCGCGCGGCGGCTGAACGGGGAAGGCATCCCCGGCCCGTCGGGCAAGCTCTGGATGGATACCACCATCCGAGGCCACGCGAAGCGGGGCACGGGCCTGATCAACAACGAGCTCTACATCGGGCGTCTGATCTGGAACCGGCTGCGCTACGTCAAGAACCCGGAGACGGGCAAGCGGGTATCGCGGATCAACCCACCGAAGGAGTGGATCGTCTCGGAAGTCCCCGAGCTTCGTATCCTCGACGATGCGCTGTGGAAGGCGGTCAAGGAGCGCCAAGGGGAAATCACGGAGCAATACGCCACCGTCATCGAGGCCATGCAATCCGCCCGGGGCAACCGGCTGAACGGTGCCCACCGGCCCCGCCACCTGCTCTCGGGCCTGCTCGAATGCGGCGTCTGCGGCGGCCCCTATTCGATGCGCGGCCAGGACCGATACGGCTGTTCGAACCACATCATGACCGGCACCTGCTCGAACGGCAGGGGTATCCGCCGCACAGTCATCGAAGAACGTGTCCTGGCCGGACTGAAGGACCGGCTGATGGCGCCGGAGGCCGCCGCCGAGGCGATGCGGGCCTATTCCGAGGAGACCAACCGGATCAACCGCGAGCGCCGCGCCTCGGGCGCGGGAGACCGCAAGGAGCTGGCCGCGGTCGAGAAGAAGATCGCCGCCATGATCGCCGTCATCGAGGACGGCGGTTATGTGCGTGGGATGGTGGACCGGCTGCGCGAGCTGGAAGCCCGCCAGGACGAGCTGAACGAGCGCCTGTCGGCGGCGCCCGCCGACCTCCCGGACATCCACCCCAACATCGCGGACATCTACCGGCGCAAGGTGGCACGGCTTGCCGAGGCGCTGGACCATCCGGAGGACCGCGACGCGGCGGCTGCTGCCATCCGCGGCCTGATCGAGCGCATCGTGCTTACCCCCGCCGAAAAATGGGCCGAGATGGACGCCGTGCTGCACGGCGATCTCGGAACCATCCTAGAATGGGCAGGAAACGGGCGCGGAAACACGAGGACCGACATCCCCATGCCGGAGATGTCGGTCTCGGTGGTTGCGGGGGTAGGATTTGAACCTGTGGCGTTCAGGTTATCGGTCGGTACGAACGCGACTGCGGCGGGCGGTCCGGATCAGATGCGCTGCGATCGTGGCGGCCCCGAGGAGCAGAAACACCGCGGCGGTGGGATAGTCGAAGAAGCCGAGCAGCCGGTAGTCCATCAGAACCATCGACTGGTAGAAGGCCTCTTCGCCGATCTGCCCCAGGATGACCCCCATGACGATGGCGGGCAACGAATAGCCGTAGCGACGCAGCACATAACCCAGGATGCCGGCGACGAAGATCGTCCAGACATCGAGGATATTGTTGCGCAGCGAGAAGGCGCCGATGGTCGAAAAGAAGATGATCGCCGGGCCGAGAATCGCGAACGGAATGCGCAGCAGGTTGACGATCATGCGCGTCTCGATCAGGCCGAGCACCAGAATGGCGATGCTGGCCCAGAACATGCCGCAGAACAGCACCCAGACCAGCGCCTTGTGCTGGATCATGACCAGCGGGCCGGGCGTCAGGTCGTGCAAGGTCAGCACGCCGATCATGATCGCCGTGAAGCCGCCGCCGGGCAGCCCGAGCGCCAGCAGCGGCACCATGGCGCCGCCGGTCGCCGAGTTGTTCGCCGTCTCTGCGGCGACGATGCCTTCGGGCTCGCCGGTGCCGAACCGTTCCGGGTGTTTGGACCACCGGACGGCCTCGCTGTAGGACAGGAACGACGCCAGCGCGGCGCCGACGCCCGGAAGCACGCCGCAGGCGAAGCCGATGACGGACGAGCGCAGGATCGCGATCTTCAATCGCCAGAATTCGGCGAAACGGGGAAAATCCACCGAGACCCTCGGTGCCTTGTAGGTGCCTCTGACCAGCCGCTCGCCCTGGACGAACACCTCGGAAACCGCGAAAAAACCGACGATCAGCACCGTGAAGTTGATGCCGGTCATCACATAGTAGTCGCCGAAGGCGAAGCGGCCGAGCCCGCCGACCGGATCGGTGCCGATGGTGCCGATCCACAGGCCGAAGAACAGCGAGATCCAGCGCTTCCAGAACGAGCCACGCCCGATTCCGGCAACGACGGCAAGGGCGAAGAAAACTATGGCGAACTTCTCGATCGGGCTGATCGCGGAAATCGCCCAGCGCGCGATCGGCGCCGTGCCGATCATCATGACGACGCATGAAATCGTCCCGCCGATCGCGGACGCCGTAATCGCCAGGCCGACGGCCCGTCCGGCCTGCCCTTTCTTGACCATCGGGTGGCCGTCGAAGGTGGTCGGCGTGTTTTCCACCGATCCCGGGATATTGAACAGGATCGCTGTCGTGGCCCCGCCGTAGACGCCGGACACATAGATGACGCCGTAGAACAGGATGGCATGCTCCGACGGCAGGAACACCGAGAAAGGCAGGAAGATCGCCGCCAGGGTCATGGAACTGAGGCCCGGCACCGAGCCGAACACCAGTCCGGCGATTAGCGCAGAAGCAAAGAGAAGCAGCGCGGTGGGATCGCTGATGAGCTGATAAGTGCCAAGAAGGAAATTCTCCACCGCCCGCTTTCCCGCCTATTGAATGAAATCGACGAACCGGCCGGTCAGGCTGTGAAACACGCCGAGGCCGGGCGGAAAATGGGTGTAGAGCAGGCGCACGAAGACCAGCAGGACAACAGCGTAGATGGCAAGGTTGACGGCGATCAGCACGCGCCATTTGCGGTAGCCGAAGAGCACCATGTAGGCGAGCAGGAAAACGGGCGAGACGAAAAGGAACCCGAAGCGGTGCATGGCAACGACATAGACCAGCGGCAGGCCGAAGGTCAGCAGCCGCTTCGGCTCCAGCGCCTGGCGCCAGAATTCGGCCGTTGAGGCGGCGTGCGACGGCGCCGCCTCCCCCTCCGTGTCGAAGGAACTGTCGAGATCGGCGCGTCGGTTCGCTTCGCCGCCGATGTTCAGCAGCCGGGAAATCAGCAGACCCAGGGCCCCGAGCCCGATCATCAGAATGATCGCCCGAGGCCAGGTCGTCGCGCCCAGGGCATAGCCGCGCAAAGGCTGATCGAACTCGTAAGTCAGAGAAAAAGCGAGCGCCGCGAAGGCAAGCCAGATCAGCCCTTCCGCGGCGCGCGCTACCATAGGTTGCGATTCGCTCTTCGAGCCGGGCAAACGTCCGGCCCGGCGAGCGTTATCTGCTGGGCAGTCCGAGGTCGCGATAGGCGTCCGAATAGGTCTTGATTTCGTCAGCCGCGATTTTCGTCGTCTCGGCGCTGTTCCGGTAGGAGTTCAGCAGGTGCATGCCCTTTTTCTTGAGCCACGCCTGGTGGCTCTCGATCGCCCAGGCCTTTTTCATCGCCGCTTCTAGGAAATCGGCGATCGGCTTGGGCGTGTCCTTGCGGATGAACAGGGCCCGCCACTTGACCGTCGGGACCCACTTCATGCCGTAGTCCTGCCCGGTCGCCTTGGTGTCCGGGTAGACCTTGAACCGCTTCGGCCAGATCGAGAGGACCGGCGCAAGGTCGCCGCTCTGGACCAGCGAGCGGACATCGCTGATCTGCTCGAACAGCACGTCGATACGTCCGCCGATCACCGAACCGTAGCGTTCGGCCGGCTTGTCGAAGGCGATGATCTTGGTCTTGATGCCGAAGAATTTCTCCAACTTACCCATGGTCACGCCTTCGAGATTCTCCGTCGTGCCATAGTTCGCCACCGTCATCTTGCCCGGGTTGGCCTTGGCGTATTTCAGCACCTTGTCGAAGTCCGGCTTGCCGCCGGTCAGAAAGCGCTTGTCCTTCGAATTGATGAAAAGCTGACTCGCAACGACATTGGCAATCAGCAGGGGCTTGATGTCTGTCGCCGGATTGAGGTTGCTCTTCTTGGAGGCATAAAGCGTGACCAGATTGTCGGTATGCTGCAGGATCGTGTAGCCGTCTGCCGGCGCGCCGAGGAAATCGGGCAGGCAGCCGAGGCCGCCGGCGCCCTTTTTGTTGGTCACGACAACCGGGACGCCGAGCACTTTCTCGGCTGCCGCACCCATGGCGCGGGCCATCTGGTCGCTGCCGCCGCCCGCACCGAAGCAGACGATGATCGTGATCTGGCGTTTCGGGAAACCGCCCGGTCCGTCACCCGCACTCACCGCGGAGGACATGGCGGAGAAGCCCAGGATCGCGCTCGCGGCAAGAACCGCGGCTGCGCCCTTGCGCACAAACTTTAGACACAGGTTCGAATTCATGACGTCGATCCCTCCCACACGGCAAAGCCGAATGCCCTGGCAATGCTCGGCCGTCTCGAACGCAGGCCTGCCAGCGACGGCACCGTGCCAGGCGGCAGGATCAGCGAGGAAAAATCGAGTATGGGCAAGCGTCCGGTTCACTGTCAACATGGGATTGTGTACAAAATTCAATATTACGGACTTCGCGCCGTGAGAAGGTGGCGTCGGTTCGAACGCCTTAGGTAGCGGAAGCTTCCCGGCGGCGCCGATTTCTCTCGCCGGTCATTGCGGACGGAGCGGAGAAGGGTTGAAATTGACGTACCGATTTCCGGCCGCCGGCGTGCGAAACAGGACGTCCGAGGGATGGCGTTAACTGCAACGGATGCACGGCAATGGCAGCCCCGCCCAAACAGGTTCCGAAACTCGAAGTGGGTCTCGTCGACGATTTGAATCTGCCGGTTTCGGCAAGGATCGCCAATCTGCTGGAGCGCGCCATTCTCGAAGGCCGCTATCAGCCGGGACAGCGCTTGCGCGAGGTCGAACTGGCCGACCGGCTGGGCGTCAGCCGGACGCCGCTGCGCGAGGCCTTCTATACCCTGGAGACCAGAGGCCTGCTGCAGATACAGCCGCGTCGCGGCGCCTTCGTCAAATCGGTTACGGTGGAGGAAATGGAAGAGCTGCTGACGGTTCGCGTCGCCCTCGACGGGCTGGCCGCGCGCCTGGCGGCGGAACGGGCGGAAGCCGCCGATATAGAGGAACTGAATGCGGTTCACGAATCCCAGCGTGCCGCCTTCCGCGACAACGACGATTCCGCTTTCCATGCGCTGGGCCAGGAGTTCCACAATCTGATCTACGCCGCTTCGGGCAATCCCAAGCTGATCTCGATCTACCGGTCGCTGCGCATCGACACGGCGCTCTATCCCGTAGCGGATATCCTGCTGCCCGGTGAAACCGAAAAATCGCTCGAAGACCATAGCGAGCTTCAGGCCGCCATCGATGCCCGCGATGCGGAAAGGGCAGGGGAGATGGCGGAGCGCCACATTCGCCGGATCCGGGACCATCTGAAGGCCAACCTTCCGGCCGAGGCGCAAAGGGGCTGAGCCCGCTCGAACCGCAGGCGCCGCTCAGGCGGCGTCAGGCGCTCACATAGCCTTCCAGCAAATCGCGGTCCGTGGCCGCGGGATCGCGTTGTCCCGCGGGGCCGAACCCGCCGCCACCGGCGGATTCCACAACCAGGACCGACTGCGGCGGAAAATCGATCAGGGCCTTGTCGGGAATGGATTCGCCATCCAGCGTGATCACCGTAGGCCGACCCGGCAGTCCGCCGAACAGTCCCTGCGCGCCGCGATGGGTCAGCTCCGCCAGGACCGAAAGCTGGATCGGCTCGCCCGACGCGTTGCGCACCGACATGCGCTGACCGCAGCCGCCGCGCCATTGCCCGGCGCCGCCGGAATCCGGCACCAGCTCCTTGCACTCGATGCGCAATGTCGTGAGCGCCTCGATGATCTCGATCGGCGTGCAGGTGGTGTTGGCCGGGAAGCACAGGGCGTTGGGTCCGTCGGCGGCCGAACGCGCGCCGAGGCCGCTCACCATGAAGATATGTTCGACGAAGCGTTCGCCTTCGCGGGTCTTGCCGCTGAACACCAGTTGCGGGCGGGTTACGCCGCTCTCGGTCATGACGCGGTCCGGGATGCACTCGGCGAGCGCCAGGAAGACGGCCGCGCTGAGAAACTGGCCGGTCAGATGGCGCGCCGAGACCGGCGCCGGGAATTGAGGATTAAGCACGCAGCCCTCGGGCGCGGTCACCGAGAGCGGCGTCAGGGTGCCGTGATTGTTCGGAACTTCTGGCGCGAGGATGCATTTGAGCGGGTAGACCGTATGGGCATAGGTGTAGCAGAGCGGCACGTTGATGCCGAAGCGCTGGGCGCCGCTGCTGCCACTGAAATCCACCGCGATGGTATCGTCGGAAACCGTCACGGTGCAGGCAATCCGCAGCGGCTCTTCCAGGCCGCTGGTCGTGAGATCGCTGCGATAGGTGCCGTTCGGGATTTCCCGGATCGCCGCACGCATGGCGGCTTCCGACCGGCGGACGATTTCGTCCGTGCAGGCCAGATAGCGTTCCGTCGACATGGACTGGGCAAGCTCGCGGACCTGGCGGCCGGCCTTCTCGACACATGCCGCCATGCCCTCCAGATCGCCGATCACCTTGTCGGGTACGCGCACGTTCGAGACGATGAATTCGCGTACGAGCGAATCGCGGACGTCGGCTCTGGCATAGTGGCAGATCGGAATGCGCAGGCCTTCCTCGAACACTTCGCGGCTCAGCGCCGAATAGAGGCCGCCGCCGATATCCGGCCCGTGGGCGGCAATCAGCGCAAACCCGAACAGGTCGTCTCCGAGGAAGATTGGCGACGCCATGGTGATGTCCTGGAGATGGCCGGCGCCGATCCAGGGATCGTTGGTGATGACGCAGTCCCCGGCGCGCCAGTCGCCTGCGGGATGCGCCTTCAAGAAAGCCTGCATGGAGCGCGGCAGGGTGCCGATGAAAGAGGCGTTGGCGGAGGTGCATTCGGCAACGGCGCGGCCTCTCGGATCGAACAGGACGACGGTCAGGTCGCGGCTTTCCCGGATGGTCGTCGAGTAGGCCGTCCGGATCATGGTCGTCATCGCCTCGTCCATGAAGGAGATGAGCCGGCGCCAGACGATCTCGATATCGCCCGGGCCGAGAGCCGCGCGCCCTGCGCTCGTGGGTGCTTCGACGCTTGACGAATCGGGCGTCATGCCGCACCTCCGATCCGAATTCTGAGATTGCCGAAGGCGTCCGCCCAGAATTCGGCGCCGGGCGGCACCACAGAGGTCGTCTCGCGTTCTTCGACCAGGGCCGGGCCGGCCTCCCGCCTGTCCGGAACGAGCCCGCTTCTTTGCCGGACCGGCACGTCCATCGGGCGGCCTGAGAAATTCGCCCTGCGCGCTTCGCCTGCGCGTTTCGCAGCGTGCAATGGACCGGCTTTAGGGACGGCGCGACCGGGGCGCGGTCCTCTGGCCTCCAGGCGCCAGCTGACGATCTCCGGGCGGCCGCCGGGATTGGTCCTGCCGTACAGTCGCCGGTACGCGCAGGAAAAGGATTCGCTCAGCGCGACCTGCTGTCCTTCTGCGGGCAGCGGCCATGGCACCGGAACGTCGATTTCGTGTCCCTGGCCCCGGTAGCGCATATCGCAGGACAGACTGAATTCCACGCTGCCGGCGCGCTCGGTGCCAAGATCTCCGAGCAATTCGGCCCGCATGCCCTCGATCAGCGCCGCAACCTCCGGCCACCGCACGTCGTCCAGCGCCTCGAGGCGGGAGCGCGACGCGCGCGCGACCGCCGGCGCCTCGAGCAGTCCCACGGCGGCGCCGACGCCGGCATGGGGCATGATCAGGACATCTTTCATGCCGAGGTGCTCGGCAAGTGCGGCGGCATGCATAGGCCCGGCGCCGCCGCACACGATGATGGCGAACTCGCGCGGATCGAAGCCACGCTCCAGGATGTGGATGCGCGCCGCGTTGGCCATGGTCTCGACGACCACACGGAAGATCGCTTCGGCGGCCGCGCGGGGGTCGACCGATTGGGGAACGGCGATCGCCGTCGAAATCGCGTCGGCAGCGGCGGCCACGTCGAGTGGGAATTCGCCGCCCAGCAATCCCCCGGGGTTGAGATATCCGAGCATCAGGCAGGCGTCGGACACTGTCGGATGGCGGCCACCGCGGCCGTAACAGGCCGGGCCGGGATCGCTGCCGGCGCTGTCCGGTCCGACCTCGACCAGCCCCAGACGGTCGATTCGCGCGATGCTGCCGCCACCGGCGCCGATCTCGATCAGGTCGATCGCCGCAGCCTGGATCGGAATGCCGCTGCCTCTCTTGAAGCGGGCATTGCGTGCGACTTCGTAGCTGCGCGCCAGGATCGGCTTGCCGTCGAGAACGATTGCGGCCTTGGCCGTAGTACCGCCCATGTCGAAGGCGAGGACCTTCGCCAAGCCGAGCCGACGCGCGATGCCGGCCGCCGCAAGGACGCTGGCCGCGCCGCCGCACTCAAGGAGTTCCACCGGGCGGCGAACCGCCGTATCCACGGTCAACCGCCCGCCGTGCGACGAAATGAGGTGCCACGGCGCAGCGATCCCGTCGTCCTTCATCAGCCCGTCGAGCCGTTCGATGTAGCCGGCGACCCGTGGGCTCAGATAGGCGTTAGCGACGGTCGTGGAGGCGCGCTCGAACTCCCGGATTTCCGGACAGGTCTCGTTCGACAGCACGATAGGCCCGGCAAATCCGACCTCGCGCAGAATATCGCGGATGGCAACTTCATGGGCGCCATTGCGGTAGCCGTGCAGCAGGCAGACGGCAACGACCTCGACCGCCCTTTCCGCCAGTACCGGGGCCAGCTGCCGGACCTGTTCGACGTCAACAGGCGTCGCGACGGAACCGTCGGCGTTCAGCCGTTCCCTGACCTCGAACCTCAAATGGCGAGGCACCAGGGGCGCGACCGGGCGGACCGTCAGGTCGTACAGGTCGTAGCGCGCCTCACGGCCGAATTCGAGGATGTCGCGGAAGCCCTCGGTCGTGATCAGCGCGGTGCGCGGGCCGGTCCTCTCGATCAGCGCATTCGAGGTCTGGGTGGTCGCGTGAATCAGCGAAGCCAGTTCGCCCGGCGCGACACCCTCCCGGTCGAGCAGCGCCCGGATTCCGCGCACGGCGCCGCCCGCGATATCCGCCGGCTCGGTCGGCACCTTGGCGGCCCCTTTCACCCCGCCTTCGGAATCGAGCAGGACCAGATCGGTGAAGGTGCCGCCGACGTCGAAGCCGAGGCGATAGCCGCCGCACGCCGCCTGCGATTCCGCCGCCCGGCTCATTTCGCGGCCGACCTGAGCGCGGTTTCGGCCGCCCGGAGCGTGAATGCAACCTCGCGGTCCCTGTGGGCGGTCGAGAAATAGCTCCGCCCGCCGACCCGCACCATCACGCCGCGTTCGACCAGGCCGAGATGGAAGCGCCGGTGCCTGTCGCCGTCGGCGCGCATCGCCGAGCGGTGATCGCGGATCGGCCCGTCAGCGAACACAATGTCCCAGAGGGGCCCGGCGCCGACGACCTGCGGAGCAGGACCGCTTTGCCGGGTAATATCCCGCAAACCTGCCTTCAGATCTTCCGCAGACCTGTGAAAATCCTCCATGACGCCGGGCCGCGCCAGTTCGTCCAGGGTCGCCAGCGCAGCCGCGCAGCCGAGGGGATTGCCGGCCTGGGACGAGGTCACATAGCAGTAGCCGTCTTCCGGGCCGCCCCGATGCGGGTCGCCGTGGGACATGACGCCCGCGCTGCCGGCGACGGCACTGACCGGCAGGCCCCCGCCGAGCGCCTTGCCGAACACCGACAGGTCCGGCTCGATGCCCGTAAACTCGGCCGCACCTCCAAGCGCGTGGCGAAATCCGGTGACCACCTCGTCGTAGATCAGCACGATGCCGTGGTCGTCGCACAACCGACGCAGCATTTCGAGGAAGCCGGGTTCAGCCGCGTAAAAGCGCTGCACGGGCTCGACGATAATTGCCGCGATTTCGCGCCATTCCCGCGCCACGACAGCAGCCGCCGCTTCCGGATCGTTGTAGGGCGCCACCAGAACGAAATCCCCGATCGCCCCCGGTATGCCGGCCGAATCCGGCCGCGTCGCCGGACAGCCGGCAGGTTCGCGCGGCGCCATGCCCCAGAGCGCATAATCGGAATTGCCGTGGTAGGCCCCTTCGAACTTCAGGATCCTGTCCCGGCCCGTCGCCGCCCGCGCCAGGCGCAACGCGAACATGACCGCCTCAGCGCCGGACAGGGCGAGCCGAACCCTGTCCACCCAGCCGACCAGCTCCTTGATCCGTTCGGCAAGCTGCAATGCGGGCAGGTTGAGGATGCTGACGAACTGCGTGGCCCGCTCGGCCTGATTCTGCACGGCCCGGACCACCGCCGGGTGACTGTAGCCGAGGATCAGCGAACCGCCGCCGCAGGAATAATCGAGAAATTCGCGGCCGGCATGGTCGACGATCCACGCGCCTTTGCCCGACACGGGAACATGCTCTATGCCATCCGGGTAGGCATGCCGCCCGAGCACACCGCCCGGCAGCGCGTCTTCGGCCCTGCGGGCGATTCCGGCGTAGGACAGCGAACCGGCATCGACAGGGGAACTGACAGGGGTCTTGCCCAAAGAATCCGTCTCCGCGTTGCACGCGAACCCGCTGCACGGGATGCGCATTTCGGCCCGGAACCGTAGTGGTGTCTCGCACAGCGTTCAATTTGACCTTGTATAAGATGGAGCGGTATTTTGTCGACATAACACAATGAAACTGGCGATTTTCGATTCGACCGGACGGATGCGTGTTAGGAAACTGCGCGGCATCGGCGCTCGGCAATCATCGCGGGAGCAATGAGATCATGCAGGATCGGTTCGGGAATCCGCTCGATCCCGCGGTGGGATACGCGCGAGGCAGCCATCTCGCCGGCCCCCTGGACGAATTCCGGCGGCGTGCTCACGGCCTCGACATCATCCGCGCCAAGGCCGCTGCCGAAGGCCGCGATCGGCTGTACAATTTTACTGGCCACCGCCGCGATTTTCTGGCCCGCAACGCCGATCTCAGCGACGAACTTGCGGAAGAATGGATTGGCACGCCCCTCATCGAGGAGCGGTTCAATGGCCTGGCGAGGGACCATTTTGGCGCGAGCGCCGATGCCGGTGCGGCGCTGTTCAACCGCTCTGCCGCAGGCATCGTTTCCGCGATTCTCGCTACGGTCCCGGCCGGTGAGCGTATGGTTGCGGTGGCGTCGAACGGACGAACCCATCCGTCGATCCGGCGCGGTGCGGGCCTGGCCGGTGCCGCACTGAGCGAACCAGACCCGGAAAACGGCCTGGATCCATCGGATTTCGACGGCGCCGCGCTGACCGTCCTGACCCGGGTGACGAGCGAACTCGACGTCCTCGCGCCCGAGCGGACACGATCCGTCATCGCCATGGCGAAAGCGGCCGGATCGCCGGTTTTCGTCGACGACGCCTACGGCGCGCGCGTGGCGCCGGTCCTGCTGGGACAGGAAAAGACCATGGAACTCGGCGCCGACTGGGGCATCACCAGTTGCGACAAGGCCGGCATGGGCGGCCCGCGGGCCGGTCTCATGGTTGGCCGGCCCGACCTGGTCGACCGGGCCGTCGCACGGGCCAGCGGACTTGGCCTCGAAGCGCGCGGCCCGCTGGTCCTCGGCGTGCTGCGCTCCCTCGAAGCTTACGATCCCGACACCCTGAGAAACGATTCGGCGGTCGCCCGGCAGATTGCGTCCGGCCTGCAGGACCGGTTCGGAGCGGAACGCGTTCTCGATCTCTGCATGGGCCCGACGATTTCCGAAGAGGACGTGCTGACCATCGCACTGGAAGGCTGGAACGACGCCGCAGACGATTCCGCCATGGTTCCGGCCGAAGCGTCGTGCATCCTGGGTATGGCGCTTCTGGAGGACCACGGCATCGTCACCTCCAATGTGGCGGAACGGCCGGGAGCCCGGGTCTCGCTGCGCTTGCGCCCGACGGCGGCCGAGGTCGAAAGGTTCGGCGGACCGGGCCGCGTCGTCGACGCCGTGGAGCACGCATTCGGCAAATTGCGGGCGCTGCTTGGCGACACCCGGGCTGCCGAAGCGAAAATCTTTGGCAATGGCCGGCCGCATTGAACCGCCGCCGCCCATCCGGATCGAACGATCCCGTGCACGATCCCGGCAAGTGGCGGGAACAGTTTCCGGTCACCCGCGACTGGGTCTATCTCGACATCGCCAACAGGGCGCCCCTGCCGCGCGCCGTCAAGGACGCATGGCTCCGGTTCCTCGTCGATCAGCACGAGGGCCCCGGCGACAAGGGCGGCTGGAAACGGCGCGCGGAGACTCTCCGCACAAAGGTGGCCGCTTTGATCGGCGCCCGCCCTGCCGAAATTGCCTTTGTCAAGAATACCTCGGAAGGGCTTAACACGATTGCCCAGAGTTTTCCCTGGCGCGCCGGTGACAGCATGGTCGTGCATACCCGGGAGCATCCCAACAACCTGCACGGCTGGATCAACCTGCGCCGCCGCGGCGTCGAGGTGCGGGTGGTCGAAAGCGCCGGCCCGATCATCGACGCGGCGGATATCCTGGCCGCCATCGGGCCGACCACCCGCATGGTTGCAATTTCCGCCGTCAGCTATCGCACCGGGCAACGCTTCGATCTCGGGCGCCTCGGCGAACAGTGCCGCCGGCACAATGCCCTGCTCGTGGTGGATGCGGTCCAGGCGGTCGGCACGATGCCTTTCGATGTCAACGATCCGGCAATCGACGCGCTGGCCTGCGGGCCGCAAAAAGGTCTCATGTCCACCCACGGGCTCGGCTTTCTCTGGTGCCGCGAGCCGCTGATCCCGCGCCTCATGCCGCCGTTCGTGGCGCGGTCGAGCCTGGCCGACACCGCGACCGATGCCGAAATTCCCGGGTTTCACGCCGACGCGCGCCGCTTCGAGCACGGCAACATGAACTACGGCGGCGTTTACGCTCTCGAAGCGGCGGTCGACTTCATCGGCGAAGTCGGTATTCCTGCTATCCATGACCGGGTCCGGGCCCTGACCGGCCGCCTCATCGATCTCATCGACCTCAAGGGGCTGCCCTGCATCACGCCACGCGCCGACGGCGCGCGCGCGGGGATCGTCACGATCGGGATGGACGACGCCCCGCAGCGCCGCGATGAACTGTTGGGCAAACGCTTCGTGGTGAGCGCCGTCCCGGACGGATTGCGCGTCGCCCCGCATTTCTACAATACCGAACGGGAGCTCGAAGCCCTGGTCGACGCGCTTTAGCAACAGCGACGGGAGGAACCGAAAATGGCGGATCACTACCGGCTATTGATCGACGGACAGTGGACCGACGCCGCTTCCGGCAAGGTTTTCGCGACTCATAACCCGGCGACGGGCGAACATGTCGCCAACGTGGCAGAAGCGGATGCGGCAGATGTCGACACCGCCGTGGTGGCGGCGCGGCGGGCGTTCGACACCGGCCCGTGGCCGCGCATGGATGCGGCGGCGCGCGGGCGCCTGCTGCTCCAGGTGGCGGAGAAAATCCGCGCCCGCGGCGACGAGCTGGCGCGCATGGAAACGCTGGATAACGGCAAGGCGATCCGCGAGACCCGCGCCCAGGTCAACGCCTCGGCCGACTATTTCGACTATTACGGCGGCTGGGCCGACAAGCTGGAAGGCCATGTCATCCCGGTGCGCGGTCGGTTCCACACCTATACGGTGCTGGAGCCGATCGGCGTGTGCGGCCAGATCATTCCCTGGAACTCGCCGCTGCCCCAGGCCGCGCAGAAGCTGGCGCCGGCGCTAGCCGCCGGCTGCACCATGGTCCTCAAACCCGCCGAGCACACGCCCGTCACGGCCCTAGTCCTGGGTGACATCCTGATGGAGGCCGGCCTTCCCGAAGGCGTGGTCAATATCCTGCCGGGCTTCGGCCACACCGCCGGCGCGGCCCTGTCTCGCCATCCCGGCGTCGACAAGGTGGCCTTCACCGGCGAGGTCGCGACGGGCCAGGAGGTCTTGCGCGCGTCGATCGACAATCTCACCAAGGTCACGCTGGAGCTTGGCGGCAAGGCGCCGAACATCGTCTGCGAGGATGCCGATCTTGACGCGGCGGTCCGCGGCACGCTGTTCGGCATTTTCGCCGGCGCCGGGCAGTATTGCGATGCCGGCCCGCGCCTGTTCGTCCACCGCGCGATCCGCGACGCCTTCATGGAGAAATTGATGGCCATGACCCGGCGGATCCGGGTCGGCGATCCCCTCGACCCGGAGACCCATGTCGGCTCGCTGACCACGCGCGAGCAGTTCGACAAGGTGGCACGCTATGTCGAGATCGGCCGGAACGAAGGCGCCCAATTGATCGCGGGCGGCGCGCCGCCGGACGATCCCGGCCTGGCAGGAGGATACTTCTACCTGCCGACGATCTTCGACCGTGTGGCGCCGGATATGCGCCTCGCCCGGGAGGAGATTTTCGGCCCTGTGCTTTCCGTGCTCGATTTCGAGGACGACGAGCAACTCGTGGCCGACGCCAACGGCACGGATTTCGGCCTTGTCGCCGGCCTGTGGACGGAGGATATGCGCCGGGCCATGCGGCTGGCGCAACGCCTCAAGGCGGGAACGGTGTGGATCAACACCTTCCGCCAGACGCAGATTTCGGCCTCCTTCGGCGGTTACAAGATGAGCGGCATCGGCCGCGAGAAAGGCCTGTCGGGCCTCGAGGAATACTGCGAGGAGAAAACCGTCTGGGTCGATCTCAATGACGCCGGCATCGGCTATTTCGACAGCTGACAGAACCAAAACCGCTGGGACCGCAGAAAATGCTGAAGAAAGAAAAGATCGTATCCCCGCTGGCGCCCGGAAAGATCGCCAACCACGCCTACCCGTTCTCGCAGGGCTGGAAGGTCGGCGATTTCGTGTTCACCGGCGGCATCGCGCCCGAGGACCATGAAACCGGCGAGATCGTCGACGGCGACATCGACGTCCAGGCGCGGCGCGTCTTCGAAAGCCTCAAGGCGATCCTCGAAGAGGCCGGTTCGTCGCTCGACAAGGTCGTCAAGGTCACGGTCTACCTGACCGATATCGGCAACAAGCCGGGCTTCGAGACGGTCTACAGGGAGTATTTCCCGAAGGACGCGCCCGGGCGCATGACCGCCGAAGTCAGCTTCATCGGCCCCGGCATCCTGCTCGAAATGGACGCCATCGCCTACGTCTGAACGGGTCCGCCGTTGCGGCCCGCCGTCAGCCCATCTCGCTCGGCAGATAGTTGCCGCCGACCATCCGCGTCATGCGCCGGAACAGGCGGTCGATCACGATGCCGAGGACGCCGAGGACGGCAATCGCCACGATCACAGTGTCCATCCGCGAAAATTCGCGCGACGAAAAGATCAGGAAACCGAGCCCGGAATTCGCCGCAAGGATTTCCGCCGAGACGATCGTCGCGAAGGCGCGGCCCATGCCCATGCGCATGCCCTGGATGGCGTAGGGCACGACCGAGGGCACGACGACGAACTGCAACACCTGCCGGCGGTTGGCGCCGAGGCTACGCACGGCGTCGATCCGCACCTGGGAGATGTGCTTGACGCCGGCCTCGGTCGCCAGAGCGACGGAAAAGAAGGTGTTGTAGAAGATCAGGAAGACCTTCGAGGCCTCGCCGATGCCGAACCAGATGAGGGCGAAGACCACCATGGCGATGGCCGGGATGTAGCGGAAAAACTCGGTGATCGGCTCCATCATGCGGCGGAAGAAGGGCGACAGGCCCATGCCGAAGCCGATCGGGACCGCAATCGCGCAACCGATCAGGAACCCGATCAGCAGCCGTTGCAGGCTTGCCAGCGCATGGAAAATCAGCTCGCCGCCGGCCAGCAGGTCGATTCCCTCCTCCAGCGCCTGGCCGGGCGACGGCAGGATGGTCACATCGTAATGCAGCGACGCGAAGCCCCAGATCGCGATCAGGATGGCGGCGCCGGTAACCGGCAAGACGACCGCGCCTGGCCGCTCCATTTCGCTGGCCTGCCAGCTCGGCGCCAGAAGCAGGTCGAAGGCTCTGGTCGCAGCCATGTCAGGCGACCCTGGCGTATTCGCCGCCGCAGCGGTCGATCAGGATACGGAAGATGCGGTCGGTCGCGAAGCCGAGCAGGCCGAGCGCCACCAGGCCAACGAAAATGTCGCCGGTCTTGAGGAATACCCGAGCCTGCTGGAGCATGAAGCCGAGACCGAAGTCGGCCGCGATCATCTCGGCGGCGATGATGGTCGAAAAGGCGTTGCCCATGGCGACCCGCATCCCGGTGAGCGCGTGGGGCAGCGTCGAGGGGAAAATGACGAGGCGGAAAACCTGGCCCGTATTCGCGCCCAGGCTCTCCGCAGCACGAACCCGGTTTCGGGTGACGTGATAGACGCCGTCTTCGGTGTTGATTGTCACGATAAACACGGTCGCGAAGACGATCAGGAAGATGGTCGCGACATCGCCGGTGCCGAACCAGGAGACGGCGAGAACGATCATCGCGATCGGCGGGATAAAGCGGAAAAACTCGACGACGCTGTAGAGCATACCGCGCGCCAGCGGCAGGCCGCCCATCAGGATGCCGACCAGCACGCCGAGCATGCTGCCGAGCAGGAAACCCGTCCAGATGCGCAGCAGGCTGACCAGGACCTGAGCCCAGAGATCGCCGGTGGCCATGCGCACGAACGACTCGCCGACGGTCTCGAGCGGCGGAAAGAACAGCGGATTGATCATCCGCGAGCCCATCTCCCAGAGACTCAGCAGCAAAACGACCGTCAGTGTATAGGGCAGCACCCGATCCAGCAGGATCCGCTTCATCCCTCGCGGCTCCTCTGGACCTCTTCGGCAAGGATCTCCTGAATTCTCCGGTAGATTTTCAGCAGCTCCGGATCGGTGCGGTCGCGCGGGCGCGGCAGGTCGATCGGGAAGATTTCCCGGATCGAGGAGCGCGGCCCGGCGTGCATCACGCCGACCCGATCGCCGAGGATCAGCGCCTCGACCACGTCATGGGTGATGAAGAGCACGGTGCGCCGGCTCGAACTCCAGATGCGGGTCAGCTCGTCCTGCATCTGGCCGCGGGTCTGGGCGTCCAGGGCAGCGAACGGCTCGTCCATCAGCAGCATGTCCGGCTCGGTCGCGAGCACCCGCGCGATCTGGATGCGCTGCTTCATGCCGCCGGACAGTTCGCGCGGGTATTTGTGGCCGTGGCCGTCGAGGCCGACCAGCTTGAGCAGGCGCTCGGCGATCTCGCCCTGCTCGGCTTTTTCCAGGCCCTGTATCCTCGGTCCGAGCAGGACGTTGTCCCGCGCGGTGAGCCAAGGCATCAGGGAATCGTCGCCCTGGAAGACGACGCCGCGATCCGCGCTCGGGCCGCGCACCGGCTGGCCGCGGTGCAGCGCCTGCCCCGCGGTCGGCATTTCGAAGCCGGCCAGCAGGGTGAGCGCCGTGGTCTTGCCGCAGCCGCTCGGGCCGAGCAGGCAGAAAAACTCCCGCTCGCGGATCGCGACTTCGAAATTCTCAAGGGCCGGCGGGCTGGGATCCTCTCCCCGCCCGCCGAATTGCTTCTTTACCCCGATGAACTCCGCCGCGTGCATACGCGCCGACTGCTAACAGTTCGGCAGCGATTTCGCGGTGACGCGCTCCGGGGCGACCGCCTTCATGATGCTCGAATCGAGACCCGTCTTCCAGTCGGGCTGGCCTTTCACCTTGCCGAGTCCCTTGAGAAAGTTCAGCGACTGGCACAGGTCGGCGGTAGTGCCGTCGGAGAACTGGACCTTCAGGCTGATCGTCTTCGAGATCGCCTTGGTGTCCTTCAGGTCGATCTTGAACGCCTTGCTGACGATCTTGGCCGATTCGTCGGGCTTCGCATCGAGAAACGCGCTGGCCTCGACCATCCCCTTCATGATGCCCAGCGCGGCATCGCGGTCCGCCAGCAGACCGGCGCTGAAGGTGATCGGCGTGTCGTTGACGAAGCCGATATCCTTGTCGCGCGCCAGCACCTTGGCGCCCTTGAGCACGCCGGCGGCCCGGCCGGCCCACGGGTACCAGATCGAGACCGCATCGATCTCGCCCTTGCTGAAGGCAATGAGCTGTTCTTGCGGCTGCAGCCACAGCCGCTTGAAATTCTTCAGACCGTTCTTGGCGGCGTATTTGTCGAACCACATGTGAGACGACGGGCTGCCGCGCGCGATACCGATCCTGGCGCCATCGAGGCCCTTGGCGTCCATGATCCCCGGCCGGACGACGATGGCCGTGAAGCCGCTCTGGCTGTTGCGGGTCGAGCCGACGATCTTGAACTTCTTCGAGCCCTGCGCCAGCGTGCTGACGGGCGCGAAGGAGCCCGAGTTCGCCATGTCGTTCTCCCCGGCCAGCATGCCGCGGAATCCGCGGGTCGCCGACGAGTATTTCTTTACCGTGACGTTCAGGCCCTGCTTCTTGAAGAAGCCCATGGCCTCGGCGATCACCTGGAACGGCCCGGACGGGTCGACACCCGACGAAATGGTCCAGTCGGTCTTTTTAGGCGCGGCATGTACGCTCGACGCGATGACGAGCGCCAAAAGGCCGGCAAACCAGCGAACTATAATAGACATTCCAATCCCTCCTCGCAGCGCCCTCTTTCCGGACGCTTTTTCAAGTTCGATTTGGGGGCGGTCAGTCCATCGCTCGGGGCCATCGGAGTGCAAACTATCGCTTAGCGACACCCCAATGGCCGTGTGGAATGGGAGCCGCCCTCTTTTCATGCACTGCTTGAATCCTATCACGCGACGTTGACCTGTCAACAAGACCCCTGACAGGCGGCGCGTCGGATTCAATCCATCCGTTCAAGGTTCAGATTATCGTGTTCGTCCCGCCGTATCCGCCAGTCGGGAAAGACGACCGTTGTGGCGCCGCCCTCCTCGACGATGGCCGGACCCGGAAGCCAGTCCCCGACGGGAATCCGGTGCCGCTCATAGATGGCAGTCGCCGTAAAACCGTCGCGGAACCAGACGGCCCGATCGCCGACCGCGCCGGTATCGTCGGCCTGGCGTGCCCGCGGGCGCAGTTGCGGCACCGGCACGCTGGCGGCCAGGCGCAGGTTGACGATCTCGATCGCCTCGTCGCGGTTGCAATGGCCGTAGGCCTGCTCGTAGCTGGTGTTGAACGCATCGGCGAGACCGGCAGGTCCGATCTCTGCGGCGACCGGAATGGCAAGCTCGTGCGCTTGTCCGGCATAGCGCATCTCGGCAACTCGCTCGATATTGACGGCGGCCCGCGCGAAGCCCTCCGCGGCGAACCGGTCGCGGCCCGTCTCTTCCAGCCGCGCGAAGGCTTCCTGCGCCGCCGGCATGCTCGCCGGTTCGTTGGGCAGGAGCACGGTTTCGCCGAGATCGATGCGCAGGTCGGCGGAGACCAGGCCGAGCGCCGACAGGTTCCCCGCATGGGGCGGCACGATCACCTTCGGGATCGCCAGGGCTTCGGCGACCTGGGTGGCATGCATCGGCCCGGCCCCGCCGAACGCGACCAGCGCGCAGCCGCGCGGGTCGTGGCCGCGGGCGATCGAGATTTCGCGGATCGAGGCGACCATCTTGGCGACGCCGATGCGGACGATGCCGTCGGCCATGCGTTCCGGGCTCTCGATGCCCAGGCGGCCCGCCAGATCGCGCATCGCTGGCACGACATGCTCTACCGAGGGCTCGATCCGCCCGCCCAGCTTGCGGCCGACTGTGAGGCGGCCAAGTACGAGATTCGCGTCCGTGATCGTCGGTTCGGTTCCGCCCAGGCCGTAGCAGATCGGCCCGGGGCGCGATCCGGCGCTCCTCGGGCCGACATGAAGCTGCCCCTCGTCGCTCAGCCAGGCGATGCTGCCGCCGCCGGCGCCGACCGTGCTGATGTCGATCTGGGTCGACTTCAGCGGCATTCCGGCGATGACGCCGTCCTTCTTCACCGTCGGCGTCAGGTCGCGGATCATGCTGACGTCCGTGCTCGTGCCGCCCATGTCGCAGGTGATGAGATCGCGCGCGCCGGCCGCCGCGGCCGCCTGCACCGCGGCGACGACGCCGCCGGCCGGTCCGGACAGGACAGTGGTCACGGGGAATAGGCGGGCCCGATCCAGCGAGAGTACGCCACCGCTCGACGCCATGATGAAGAGGGCGCCGCGGACACCGTGCCCGCGCAGGACGGTCTCGAGCCGCGCCAGATAGTCTTCGAGCGCGGGCGCGATATAGGCATTGAGGACCGTCGTGCTCAGGCGTTCGAATTCGCGGTATTCGGGCACGACCTCGTGGGACAGCGATACCGGCACCCCCGGCAGCTTCTCCCGGATCGCCGCGCGCGTTTCCAGCTCGTGTCCCGGTGCTGCGTAGGCGTGCAGGTAGCACACGGCGACCGACTCGATGTCCTGCCGTTCAAGATCGTCCAGAACGGCCGAAAGCGCGTCGCGGTCCAGCGGCCGCACGGTTTCGCCCGACGCGCCGACCCGTTCCTCGATGTCGTATCGCAGCGCTCGCGGGATCAGCGGGTCCGGCCGCTGGAAGGTCAGGTCGAACAGGGTGTTCGGCGCCATCCGCCGGGTCCGGCCGATGACCAGCAGGTCGCGGAATCCTGCGGTGACCAGCAGAGCGGTGCGCGCGCCCCGGCGCTCGAGGATGGCGTTGGTGCCGATGGTCGTGCCGTGCACCAGTCGGTCGATTTCCCCATAGGAAACGCCGACATCCTGCAGGCCCTCTATCAGTGCTTTGGTCTCGTCCCCGTAGCTTGTGAGCGATTTCGCGGCGCGCACCTCGCCGGTTTCGAGATCCAGGGCGATGACGTCCGTGAAGGTCCCGCCGATATCGATGCCGACTGCGACTGCCATGCGCTTCCGGCCCTAGAGCCGCGGGGCGATCCGGTCCGCCGCCCGGAGGACCGTCTCGACGTCTTCGTCCGTGTGGGCCATCGAGAAATAGTGCCCGCCGCCCGGCCGCACGAAGATGCCGGAATCGAGCAGGCCGAGATCGAAGGCGCGCTGGCGGTCCTTGTCGGCGGTCGCCCGGACATCGTGGATGCGTCCCGGATCGCCGAAATGGAGCCGCCACATCGGCCCCTCGCCAATGACGTGCGCTTCGACTCCATGCTTGCGGAGGATCCGGGCGAGCCCCGATTTCAGGGCTTCGGCGCGGGCCAGAAACGGCGGAAAGGCGTCCGGTTCCCGCAACGCCGCGAGAAAGGCCCGCCCGGCGGCGCAGGCCATCGGATTGCCGAACAGCGTGCCGGAGAAGAAGACGCCCCTGGGATCGTTCTGCCAGGCCTCGACCGACGCCAGCGCCATGATCTCCGGATCGCCGGCGACCGCCGCGAGCGGCAGGCCGCCGCCCAGCGACTTGCCATAGACCGCGAGGTCGGGCAGCACGCCGAAGCGCTCCTGCGCACCGCCCAGCGCCAGGCGGAAGCCGGTGACCGTCTCGTCGAAGATCAGGATGGCGCCGTTTTCCGAAGCGAGGTTCCGCACGCGCTCGAGATATCCCGGCGCCGGCGCCGTCATGCGCTGCACCGGCTCCATGATCACGGCCGCGATCGCCGATCCCTCTCGCCGGAACACGTCCTCCGCCGCGGCGACGTCATTGTAGGGCGCAACCAGGATATCCGCACCGATTCCCGCGGCCATCCCGGCCGAGTTCGGAGCCGGCGAGAAGGCGTCGCCGCCGAAGCGGTTGTAGCTCCACATGCCGTAGTCGTGATGGCCGTGGTAGGCGCCCTCGAATTTGAGGATCTTGTTACGGCCCGTATACGCGCGGGCGAGCCGGATCGCGTTGAACGTCGCTTCGGCGCCCGAGCAGCAGAACCGGATCTGCCCGCCGACGGGCAGCACGTCGAGGAGCTCGGCGCCGTAGCGGATCGCCGGCTCGTTGAGCAGGCCGAAGAAATGCGTGCCGCGCCGGGCCTGGGCGTCGAGCGCCGCCAGAACGCCCGGATGATCGTAGCCGAGCAGCACGGCCCCGCCCGCACAGGTAAAGTCGATGAATTCGCGGCCGGCGGCGTCGGCGACATGCGCCCCACGGCCGGAAACGAAGACAAGCTGGCGATCGTCGTCGAGCTTGTGCCGGCTCAGCACGCCACCGGGAAAGATCCGCGCGGCGGTCGCAATCAGGTCGCGCTGGCCCGCTTCGCCGGTCATGACGGTTTGGCGCACAGCGGTTCCGACAGCGGCCGGAGCGCGACGCCGTCGCCTTTGCGTAGGTCCAGGACACGGCAGAGGCGCTCCGGCAGCCTGAGTGTATTCTCGCCCATTCCCTCGCCGCCGCGTATCCAGACTCGCAGGCCAGGGCCTCCGGCATCGAGGATTTCGTGGGCGCCGCCGTCTTTCAGGCCGAGCCGGGCAATCGTGCCCTTTGCAAGGTCGCACCAGATCCTGCCGCCCGGCGGCGGAGACGGAACCGGATCGACGGTCAGCAGCCGCTGCTCCGCCTGCATCCCGATCCGCAAGGCAGCCGTCGCGTCCGGGTCGAATGCCTGCCCGTCGGCCGCAACGCCATAGACCCGGCGCGCCGCTTCGACCGAGAGCCGGCCCTCGGCAATGTCGTCGAGGACGAGCGCCGGATCGCGCTCCAGGGGATCGCCGAATCCGCCGCCGCCCGAACTGCGCATGACCACGATGTCGTCGCGGCGCAGGGGAAAGCCCTGAATCTGCCCCGGCGTATCGGAGGGCGCCAGCTCTTCGCCGTTGCGGACGACCGAGAAATTGTTGGGCGCACCCGGCCATCCCGCCGCGACCCCGAACGGCGGCAGGACATTCTTGTTGGAGGAAACCGAGAGCAGCGCTTCGTCGACCAGCACGCGCACGTCCCGGCGCAGGCCGCAGCCGCCGCGGTGCCGCCCGGCCCCGCCGGAGTCGCGCCGGATTTCGCAGCGTTCGACCAGCAGCGGGCTTTCGTGCTCGATCTGCTCGACGGATTGTATGGAGGCGAAATCCCCCTCTGCGAAATTGCGCAGCGCGTCGCCGCCGTCGCCTTCTGCGGTCGCGCCGGTCCCGCCGGCGGGATATTCGTAGAAGATAAACGGTTCGGGCCGGTCCGGGTCCTTGCCGCCGATATAGATGTGGTTCGACGTTCCCTTGATGTCGCCTGCCATGCGTTCCGGCATGGCTTGGCTCATGGCCCCCAGAACCGCCGAAATGGCGGCGTGCCTCACTTCGGACGATCCCGCGCAGGAGGCCGGATACCGGGCATTGAAGAACGAGCCTTCCGGCGCCGTTATGGAAATCGGCCGGAAATTTCCGTGGTTGATCGGCTGGGCCGGATCGAGAAAGGCCTTGAGCACGATGAAGGCGCCGGTTGCCGCCACGGCCGGGCCGGCATTCATGGCCGCTTTGGTCTGGCCGGACGAGCCGGTGAAATCGACCGCGATGTCGCTTCCGTCGATCCGGATTCGCGCTTTCGCGATCACCGGTTCTGCATCGGCGCCGACCGGGTCCAGATAGTGCTCGTAGACATATTCCCGGTCGGCGAGCGCCTCGATCCGTTGCCGCGTCCGGCGCTCGGCCCGGTCTATCAGTTCGGCGATGGCGGCCTCGACGGTCGCGACGCCGTACCGTTCGAACAGTTCGGCGATGCGCCGCTCGGCGACCTGGCAAGTGCCCCAGGTCGACATGAAATCGCCGCGCCGCTCCCGCGGCACGCGCATGTTGGCCATCATCACATCGAACAGGCCTCGGTTGAGCTCTCCGCCGCTGGCGATCTTCACGATCGGCAGGCGCACGCCGTCGTGGAATATCTCCGTCGACTTGCCCGAGATGCTGCCTGGCGTGGTGCCGCCGACATCGCCCCAATGGGCGCGCACGCACGGAAACAGCACCAGCCGCCCCTCGGCGAAGACCGGAAACATCATCGCTATGTCGTTGAGGTGGGTGCCGCCGGTATAGGGATCGTTGTGCAGGAATACGTCGCCCGGCCCTATGTCGTCCCCGAAGGTGTCGAACATCTGCCTGACCGACCAGGGCACCGGAAAAATGTGGGACGGGTTGTCCTCGGCCAGCGCCACGATCTGCCCCCGGCCGTCGATCAGCACGCAGGAAAAGTCGTAGGCCTCGTAGATGATCGAAGAATAGGCGGTCGCCACGAGATTGACCCGCATCTCGCGGACGATGGAGATCATAGCCTCCTGGATGATCTCCAGCTCGATCGGATCGACCGCCTGGGCGAAACTGGCTCTCGTTGCCATGTTCGGGGATCCAAGCCTTGCGAATGTAGCTGAACCGGGAACGCTGCCGGCACGATGCCTTCACAGGCGGCGGCCATCATAGGCAGGGGTCGGCGCATTGGCGACAACAATCCCGTTTGGCCCCGGAGCACCGTACGTCAGCGCCGGATTACATCGATCTCCTTTCGGATATCCCCAAGGACTTGCAGCGCGTCGGCGTCATCGCGCCCGCAACCCGCCTCGCCGCGAGCCCGGGTCTGAACGATGCAGACCTTCCGTCCCGAGGCATAGAACCGAACCCCGAACCCCGAAGCTCGCTGTCCCGGGACACCGTGTCCCGTTCCACCGCGATGGCGTCGACGGTGCGCCGCGAGATCCTATTGTTTCTGAACTTCACCATGCCTCAGTCGTGCTGACCGTGGTCCTGCATCGAGCGCACCTGCCCGCTGTCGAGGGCAGCAGGAAACGCGTATCGCCAATTCGGCAGGGTGCAGCCGGCAGCGTCGCCGTCGCGATCCGGGCCGACCGGCCGGCAATTTCTCCCGCTTTCCGGCAATATCGCAAAACCGGCTGAACCGACGGGGACCGGCGGGGCCGTAACCGACCGACCAAGAATGGATGACGCTAATCCCATTCGCCGGGTTACGGAATCATCGGTTTGTCCCTTCCTGTCCGGACACAACCGGACAGGAAGGGACAGAAATGGACAAGAGGGTACAAACGGGCGTGTCATGGTCTGTCATGTTCGGTTTCCAGGCCGCCCCGTCTGCCCCCGTTCGTTATTCCGACCGGTGCCGCCCAACGGGCGGTGCAGTGGAGGATTTTCGTCGCAGAATTCCGATGCTTGTTGCGAGGGCCGAGCCGTTCCGGCCATTTGTTCGTTTAATGTTCTTTATCCGGCTGTCAACCCGCAAGCGCCACACCGCGATGAATCGCAGACCGGCGCGGCGATCCGCCGGGAAGGCGAGATCGGCGCTTTCGGGCCGATCGCCCCGCCAGGCCGGCGAAGTCCATCTCGTGCACCTCCGATGCCAAACGCGCTAGTCCGGTGCGGAAAGGAACGGGCGGAAAGCCGGCGTTCGGGAGGCGCGCTGCGCCGGGATTACGGCCCTGTACGAAACCTGCTTTGTGTCGGCGCGTCCGGACGGGCATGTTGCGCGGTGGAGCGATGCGATGCCGCCGGACCCCGCCCGGTTTCCCGCTACGGTCACCGGCAACGGTCACCGGCAACGCTACGGCAAGGTGAGGAACGAATATGCTCGAACTCTATTATTTCCCGACGGCGACCTGCGGTCTCAAGGCGCGCCTGGCCGCCGAGGAAAAGGGGATCGGCTACATTTCGCGGGTGCTCGACCGCGACGCCGGAGCCCTGAACACGCCGGCCTACCGCGCCCTCAATCCGCAGGGCGTGGTGCCGACGCTGGTGCATGACGGGCGAGTGCTGGTCGAATCGAGCATCATCATGCGCTATCTCGACGATGCCTTTTCCGGCCCCGGCCTGATGCCGGATGCGCCCGGCGACCGCGCCGACGCCAATCTGTGGATGAAGCGCGCCGACGAAAGCTACCTGCCGGCGCTGGGCGCGCTGACCTACGCCATCTTCGTCCGCCACAAGGTGCTGGAAAAATCGCCGGAGGAGCTGCAGGCCTATTACGACGCCATACCGGACCCCGAGCGGCGGGCCCGCCGGATCAGCGTCGTCGAACGGGGCCTGGATGCGCCCGAGGTTGTGCCGGCTGCGAAAACGCTGGCCGGCATGGTCGCGGCGATCGACGCTGCCGTGCGGCGGAACGACTGGCTCGCCGGTTCGCGCTGGTCGCTGGCCGACGCGGCCATAACCCCCTTTGTCGAACGGCTCCACCAGCTCGGCGGCCTCTGGCTCGCCGAACGCCCCGCGGTCGGCAGGTGGTGGGCGCGGGTTACGGCGCGGGCGTCCTATCGGGCGACCGCCGAAGCGCAGCGCGACCAGCCTCGCGAAGCCGCCATGCGCGAACGCGGGCGCGCGGCCCTCTCCGGATTGTCCGGGATCGCCTGACGGCCTGCACGGGAAAGTCAGGTCTTCCGAAACGTGGCAATGCAGGCAAGATCGTTCTCGTGGCCTTCGGGCGGCGTCGATCCGGCGCTGTAGACGCGCTCTTCGCGGATTGACGGCCGGGATATCAGATTCCCGGCGCCAAGCGCCTCGAATGCCTCGGCGAATCCCGCAGTCTCGAAAAAAGGCAGCCTGATGCTGATCGCGCAGATCGCGCCGGGTCGGAGCACGCGCAACAGCCCGGGCAGCGCTTCCGGTCCCACATGGCCGTGGGTGAACGTGCCCGCGCAGGTGAGGCCGCCATACGCGCCATCTTCGAACGGCAACGACTTCGTCAGGTCGGCCTCGATGAGCCTCCGGTACCGCCCCTTGCGCTCAGCGACGCCAAGCATGTCCGGCGAAAGATCGACGCCGTCTGCAACGATCGGGGCCGGCAGATGATCGGCAACCAGGCCCGTGCCGCACCCGGCATCGAGGACGGGGCCCTGTCCGCCCGCAGCGACGAAGGCGTCGGCGATCAGCCGACCGAACCGGTATCCGCTGCGCCCGGCGAATTCCTCGTCATAGGTCTCCGCCCAGTCGCGATAGACGCGGCGGTTGTCGTCCGCCGAGCCTGAGCTATAGGAGTCGTCGAGACCGCGTTTGTTTGTGTCTTTCATGGCAGGGGCCCTCGTCAATGGCCTGGCGATCGGGGCCGGCTTTCTGGCCGGCAGCGCCCGAATTCTATCTGAAACCCGGGATCGAATGCCCTTGCCGGCGTGTCACGGACCGTCGTTCAGGGCTTCGGCCAGCGTTGCCGCTTCCCCGGCGTTCATCTTGTAGCTGTGATCCTCGTCCGGAAAGACGCCGGATCGCACTTCCCTGGCATATTCGGCAAAGGCCCGGGTCGCAACTTCGTTGATGTTGCCGTAGCGCTTGGCGAATTTCGGTTTGAATGTGTCGAACGCGCCGATCAGGTCGTAGGCGTTCAACAATTGGCAGGTCCCGGCAGAGCCCGCGCCGATGGAGAAGGTGAAGATGCTCACCGCTTCGTCGACGGCCTTGCCGACTTCGTAGGGCATCGCCTCGATCTCCAGACCGATGGCGCCGGCCTCTTCGATCGCCCGGGCATTGTCGACGATCTTCAGCGCGTCCTCCGCCGTACGGCCCTGCATCCTGAAGCCGCCGAACCGATGCACATAGTGCGGCAGCAGCCCGACATGGCTCATGACCGGCACGCCGGCGTCGGCGACGGCCCTGATGACGTCGAACATCTCGCGCCCGCCCTGCAGTTTCACCGCCTCGGCGCCGCTTTCCTTCATCATCCGCACGGCGTTCGTCACCGCCAGGTCGGCGGTGGCGTAAGAGCCGTAGGGCATGGAGACGAGGCAGAAGGTGTTCGGCGCGCCGCGGCGGACGGCCCTGGTGTGCTCGATCATCTGATCGACGGTCATGGGCAGCGTGTTCTCGTGCCCGTAAAGCGTCATGCCCAGGCTGTCGCCAACGCCCAGAATGTCGATTCCGGCCCGCTCCGCCCAGGCCGCGGTCAGGCATTCGCCAACCGCCACCATAGCCAGGCGCTCGCCCGCCGCCTTCCTGGCCGCGAGATCCGGAATCGTGAGTCTGGGGCGGGATTCGGTCATTGAAGATTGCTCCATCGATATCGGTTCGCCTTCGAGCGGAGACGTGATCCGGACAGCTCCGCGTTATTCGCCGGATCCCGGCCGAGCGTCCATCGAATTCCCGGACTCGGCCCTGCCCGTGCCCCCGGCCCTCGCCGGGCCGGGCTATGGCGATGTCAGCCCCTCCAATAGCCGATGTCGGACATCGGGACATCCCGTTCCGGACCGGGTCCGGTACGATCGCCATCGCCTTGACGGATTTCCGGGACGGGCCGGCTTGAATGTCCGGTCGTGCGACGCAACCTTCCCGGCAACGCTCGAGGCATCGGAGACGCACGATGAGAAGGCTGTTGTTCATTGCGTTCCTTGCCCTGGGACTCACGGCTCCGGCGGCCGGCGCCCTGGCCCATCACGGCTGGTCGTGGACGACCGGCGGCAACATCGATCTGACCGGCATCATCAAGGCCGTCCGCCTGGGCAATCCCCACGGCATCCTGAAGGTCGACGTGGAGGGCGAGGAGTGGCGGGTCGAGGTCGGTCAGCCCTGGCGCAACCGACGCGCCGGCCTCAAGGACGGTGATCTGGCCGTAGGGGTCGAGATCCGGGTGATCGGCGAGCCGGCCGCCGACCTGTCGGAAAGACGGGTCAAGGTGGAACGGCTGTTCCTGGGCAAACGGGAATACATCCTTTACCCCGGGCGCAACTGAGACCTTGGAGGCCCTGTTCGCAGCGCTCGAGGGCACGGCCCTGGCGCAGATCCTGCGGAGCTCCCGCTGGCTCTATGCCGGCGTCAACGCCGCGCACATCTTCGCCATCGCCCTGCTGATCGGCTCCGTTATCCCGCTCAATCTGCGGCTTCTCGGCGTGTGGCGCGGGATTTCCCGCGAAGCGGTGGTGCGGGTGCTCGCGCCCGTCGCGGCGAGCGGGCTGATCCTCGCCCTGCTCACGGGGCCGCTGCTGTTCGCGGTCCGGGCGCGGGAATACAGCGGCGTCGAATTCCTGCAGCTCAAGCTGCTCTTCATCGCGGTCGGGGTCCTGTCCACGCTCGCCCTGTGTTGGACCCACGGGTTCCTGCTCAAGGACGCCCCGCGCGCCCGCCTGGCCGGTCACGCCATCCTCTCGACGGTGTGCTGGCTTGGCGCGCTCGTCTGTGGGCGATTGATCGCGTTCGCGGGGGATTGAGGCCGGCGTCAGGGCGTCGAAGGCGCAGCCGGAGCGCCTCAGCCGCCGCTCAGCCGGCCGCCGCATCCTCGGGGCGGAGGAATTTCTGCTGGTCCTGGATTTCGCGCACGTTGTCCGGCCGCTCGAAGACCGGGGGCGGGCCTTCGCCGGGAGTGCGCGGGCGGCCGATGGCGCGGAACCAGTCCTCCAGCCCGGGCGGGAAGATGACCCAGAGCATGCGCATCTGGTCGTCGCCCTCGTTCTCCAGATAGTGCAGGACGCGCCGGCCGACGACGATCAGCGTTTCCGGCTTCAGCTCGTAACGCTCGCCGTCGATGATCGCGTGGCCGGTGCCCTGGTAGACGAAGATCAGCTCGTGGGCGCGCTGATGGCCGTGCTCGCGGATCGCCGCGCCCGGCTCCAGCACCTGGATGCCGGAGGCGAAATCGTCGTAGGGCGCGGTATAGGGCGTGATCTTGGCGGTGATATGCCCGGTCGAGGGCAGGGGCTGCCAGAAGCTGTCGCCCTCTTCCGGGCCGACCACGATGGCCGTGCCCTTGTGTCCATTACCGGGGTGGCCGCCGTTCGTTGCCGCTGTCGCTTGAGTCATGCGCCTTCTCCTTTCCCGTCCGTCGAAGGCCGTCGCGCGCCGCCGCTGTCCGAAGCCGGGCCGAAGCCGGACCGGCACCGGACCGAAGCGCGGCGCTGCAAGGCAAAACCATGCCACGAAAGCGGCCGCCGGCGCAATCGGCGCGCCGGCGTTCGGGATTTCGGGAAGGGCCGGAGAAAATGGCGCGCCAGAGAGGATTCGAACCCCTGACCTTCGCCTCCGGAGGGCGACGCTCTATCCAGCTGAGCTACTGGCGCGCGGACCCATACAGGGCAGGAGGCGACATAGACAGGGAACCGCCCGATGGCAACGCGGCGAAACGGGCCGCCCTTCGATACGCCCCTTCGGGGCTACTCAGGGTGAGGGATTGTTGTGGCGAGGATGCCTTCGCAAAGAAAACCTCATCCCGAGCAGGCGCGCCAGCGCCGTATCGAGGGGCGCCCCCCCTACCGCGGCGGCATTCTTGTGCCGGCGTCGAGGCGGATGGTGTCGCCGTTGAGCATCTGGTTCTCGCAGATATGGACGCAGAGCTGGGCGTATTCCTCCGGCTGGCCGAAGCGGGTGCGCGGGAAGATCTGCGACGATTTCAGGTTCTCCTGAAAATCCTCCGGCACCTGATCCATCAGCGGCGTCTGGATATAGCCGGGCGCGATGGTCAGGACGCGGATGCCGTGGCGGCCGAGCTCGCGCATCGCCGGCACCATCAGGCCGACCACACCGCCCTTCGACGCGCCGTAGGCCGCCTGGCCGATCTGGCCCTCGAAGGCCGCGACCGAGGCGGTGTTGATGATGACGCCGCGCTCGCCGCCGTCGAGCGGCTCGGCCTTCGACATGTCGGCCGCGGCGAGGCGCAGGCAGTTGAAGGTGCCGATGACGTTGACCTCGACGACCTTGGCAAAGGCTTCGAGCGGCATCGGCTCGCCCTGGCGGCTGACGATGGTGCGGGCCGGGCCGATGCCGGCGCAGTTGACCAGCACCCGGGCGGTGCCGACGGCGGCGCGGGTCTGCTCGATCGCCGCTTCGGCGGCATCCGCACTCGACACCTCGCACTGGATCGCCACGCCGCCGATCTCGCCGGCGACGCGCTTCGCGCCGTCCAGGTTCAGGTCCCAGATCGCGACCGTCATGCCCTTGGCCGCGAACAGGCGCGCCGTCGCCTCGCCCAGACCGGAGCCGCCGCCGGTCACGATTGCCGAATGTCCGTTCAGATCCATCGGGTTCCCTCCCAAAGCTTGCAATAAAGTCCCGGCCGCCCCTTTCGCGGGCGCCGGCGTTAGCGTCCCGGCGGGTTCATAGCGCGATTCGCCCGCCAGTAAAATCCGGGTCCGGTTCGCGAGGCCCGGTTAGATAGGCCGGGTCAGCGGGGCGGGGTGCGCGCGCCGGCCGGCGCTTCGGCCTGCGCTTCGGCCTGCGCGCCGGCCCGCGCCCGCGCCGAGGGCGGCATCTCGACGCCGGCGAGCCGCCACACGGCGAAGGCCAGCGCAAGGGCGAGCACGCCGGCCCCGGCGACGTAGGGCGCGTCGTGGCCCAGCTTGTAAAACAGCAGGCCGGCGACCGCCGGCCCGACGATCCGGGCGAGGCTGGCGACCGACTGCGCCACGCCCATGATGGCGCCCTGCCGGCCCGCTGGCGTATTGCGCGAGATCAGGCTGCTGATCGACGGATCGATGAAGCCGTAGCCGAAAGCAATCAGCGCGCCGTTGATGAAGACCAGCAACACGGTATCGGACACGGCGATCAGCACCATGCCGGCCGCGGCGAAGGCGAGGCCCAGATAGAGCATGCGCCGCTCGCCGATCAGCCGTGCCCCCGGCCCGACCAGCCCGGCCTGCACGATCACCAGGATGACGCCGATATAGCCGAAGAACAGGCCGGTCTCCTGCGCGCCCCAGCCATGGACTTCGTTGACCCAAAGGGCGTAGGTCGCCTCCAGCCCGGTCATGGCGAGTCCGGCCATGCCGGCCACGACGATCGGGATGAGGACGATCGGGATCGAGAGGGCGAGGCCGAAGCCGCGCAGGCGCGCCCGGAAACCGCCGGTCTCGGCGCTCGAACGGTGGCTGGCCGGCTCCCTGAGCAACGGGATGGCGGCGATGACCGCGACCGCGCTGATCGCCGCGCCGACGAAGAAGCCGATCTGCCCCGGATTGGCCGGGTCCGGCCCCGCCACCGCGCCGCCGATAAACGGGCCGAGCACGAAGCCGGCGCCGATCGACGCGCCCAGCAGGCCCATCGCCCGGGCGCGCTCCTCGCCGGTCGTGACGTCCGCGACATAGGCATAGGCGACGGCGATGTTGGCGCCCATCACGCCGCCCAGGGCGCGCGCCAGCACGATCATCAAGAGCGAATCGGCCAGCCCGACGAGCGTGAAGCTGATGACCGAGCCGAACAGGCTGAGCACCAGGATCGGCTTGCGCCCGACCCGGTCGGACAGCCAGCCGAGCGGGAAGGCGAAGACGAACTGGCAGCCGGCGTAGACCGACATGATCAGCGCGATCTCGAACGCGGTCGCGCCGAAGGACTTGGTCCAGAACGGCTGGGACGGGATGATGACTCCGAAGCCGACCATGTCGATGAACACGATCAGGCAGAGCACCCAGAGCCGGCCGATGAGCGGCTTGTCGGACGATTCTTCCGGCATGGGGGCGTGTCAAAGAGCGGGACGGGCCGGCGATCAAGAGGAAATCGCCCGCCCGGTCAATTCGCGCCCGGTCAATTGGCGCCCGCGCGAAAGGCGCATGGCGGGTTGGCGCGGTTGACCGCGCGTTGCGCCTCTCGCTAAGTGCGCACGAACCCCGTCCATCCCGGAGATATTCCCCATGCCCGAGAAGAACCGCCAGATCTTCCTGGTCGAAAAGCCGGCCGGCAAGCTGCAGGAAAGCCATTTCGAGATGCGGGCCGGCGACATTCCGGCGCCGCAGGACGGGCAGGTCCAGGTGCGCAGCCTGCTGCTGTCGCTCGACGCCGCCAACCGGGCCTGGATGCACGGCGACACCTACCGCAAGGGGGTCGGCGCCGGCGATGTGATGGACGGCTACGGCATCGGCGTCGTCACGCAGAGCAAAGCGGACGGGTTCGCCGCCGGCGATATCGTCGGCGCGGCGGTCGGCTGGCAGGACTATTCCGTGCACAAGGCGCATTGGCTGGAGAAGCCGCCGCAGGAGGCGAAGCCGCTCAGCCACCTGGTCTCGCTCTACGGCATCGCCGGCAAGACCGCCTATCACGGCCTCGTCCTGGTCGGGCGGCCGAAAGAGGGTGAGACCGTGCTGGTCTCCGCCGCCGCCGGCTCGGTCGGCATGTTCGTCGGGCAGATTGCGAAAAATCTCGGTTGCCGGGCGATCGGCCTTGCCGGCGGGCCGGAAAAATGCGCCTGGGTGACGGACATGCTCGGCTTCGACGCCTGCATCGACTACAAGAACGAGCCCTACCGCAACCGGATCGCAGAGCTCGCGCCCGACGGCGTCGACATCTATTTCGACAATGTCGGCGGGCCGGTCCTCGAAGCCGCCCTGTTCAACATGGCGATGCACGGCCGGATCGTGTGCTGCGGCGCGATCAGCCAGTACGACACCACCGAGATGACCAGCCCGCGCGGCGTGCCCGGCATCCATGTGTTCAAGCGGCTGCGCATGGAGGGCTTCATCGTCATGGACTTCGCGGACCGGGACGCCGAGGCCGTGCGCGACATGGGCCGCTGGTTCCGGGACGGTAAAATGGTCGTCGAGGAGGACATTCTCGACGGGCTGGAGATGGCGCCGAAGGGGCTGATCGGCCTGCTGGGCGGCGACAATCGCGGCAAGCGCATGATCCGGGTTGCGCCCGACCCCGATCAGAATTGCGGGGCGTAGGCCCGCCGGACAGCCCGTCCGCCGGACACCCCGATGCGGCGATCCGGCGTGCAGGCCGGACGGGCCGCCGATCCTATGTATTCGAGGCGATGATGACCGGCCGGACACCCCTCTACCTGTTGCTGCTGGGCAGCGGCGGAATGCTGCTCGCCGCCCTCGAATTCCAGTATATCGAGGGCCTGACGCCGTGCCCGATGTGCCACGTTCAGCGCTGGCCGCACATGGTTGTCGTCGCGCTCGCGCTGCTCGGCCTGTTCGTGCTGCGGGGGCGCTTGCCCGGTCTTCTGCTGCTCGCGATCGCTGCGGCGCTGGCGGTGACGGCGGGGGTCGGCGTCTATCATGCCGGCGTGGAATATGCCTTGTGGACCGGCCCCGGCACCTGCAGCGGCGGCGGCGGGTTCGACGCGGGCAAGGTCACCGCGGGCAGCCTGAAAGACATGATCGGCGCGGCGCCGCCGGCACGCTGCGACGCCATTCCGTGGTCGCTGGCCGGGATCTCGATGGCCGGCTGGAACGCGCTGATCTCGGCGGCGATGGCGATCTTCGCGCTGGCTTCCGGCGCGCGCGCCCTGGGGAAGACGGCGCAATGACCGGCGACGGGCCCGAAAAGCCGCGCCGGCCGATGCCCGGCGAACCGGCCGGCGAGGCGCTGGTCCACAGCATGATCCGGGTCAACCAGGCCGGCGAATACGGTGCGGCGCGCATCTATGCCGGCCAGCTTGCCGTGCTCGGCGAGAGCGCGGACGGGCCGGTGCTGCGCGAGATGGCGGAACAGGAACAGAAACACCTCGACACCTTCAACCGGATGATCGTCGAGCGGCAGGTCCGGCCGACCGTCATGACCCCGGTCTGGCATCTCGCCGGTTTCGCGCTCGGCGCGGCGACCGCGCTGATGGGCCGGGAAGCCGCCATGGCCTGCACCGTCGCGGTCGAGGAGGTGATCGACGAGCATTACGCCGACCAGGCCGCAAGGCTCGACGAGAGCGAGGCGGAACTCAAGCAAACGGTCGAAGAGTTCCGCGCCGACGAGCTGGCGCACAAGGACACCGCGCTCGCCCGCAACGCCGAGGCCGCGCCGGCCTATCCGCTGCTGACCCGGGCGATCAGGGACATCTCTCGCACCGCCATCTGGATTTCCAAGCGGGTGTAGGGATCGCGCCTGTCCTCGCGACGCAGCAGGCTCCTTGCTTTCTGCAGCCTGTTTGAAGCATGTCGTTTTCTTGCCGGACCGAGGCGTCCTCGATACGGCCCTGCGGGCCTACTCGGGATGAGGGGAGTTGGGGATTGAATTTCCGTCCCTACAACACTCTCCTTCATCCTGAGTAGGCCCGAAGGGGCGTATCGAAGGACTTACAGCGATTTGGTAAAGAGATAACAGGCGCTCCGTTGCCTCCATCCCCTGCCACCGCAGTAAACCCCGCCGACGCCGTCACCCACCGCCGGGTGCTGCGGCTCGCCGTGCCGATCATTCTGGCGAATATCGGCACGCCGCTGCTCGGCGCGGTCGACACGGCGGTGATGGGGCATCTGCCGTCGCCGGCCTATATCGGCGGCGTGGCCATCGGGGCGCTGATCTTCAGCTTCCTGTACTGGGCCTTCGGCTTCCTGCGCATGGCGACCACGGGCTTCATCGCCCAGGCGCGCGGGGCCGGCGATCATCAGGAAATCCGCGATGTCGCCCTGCGCGCCGGCCTGCTGGCGGCGATGCTCGGGCTGGCCATCGTCGCCCTGCAGGCGCCCGCGCAGTGGTTCGCCTTCTGGGCGGTCGAGGCGACGCCGCGGGTCGAGACGCTGGCCGGCGCCTATTTCGACATCCGGATCTGGGGCGCCCCGGCAACCCTGCTGGTCTATGTCTGCATCGGCTGGCTGATCGGCATGGAGCGGACCGGCGCCGTGCTGGCGCTGACGCTCTACATGAACGGCCTGAACATCGCTCTCGACCTGCTGTTCGTGCCGGTCTTCGGCTGGGGCATCGAAGGGGTGGCGCTGGCGACGCTGATCGCGGAAGTTTCGACAGCGGTTATCGGCATTGCCGTCATCGCCTGGCTGCACCGGCCGCTCGGCGGGCGCTGGCGCCGGCGCGGGCTGCTTTCCGACCGCAGCAAGACGGCGGGCCTGCTGCGCGCCAATACCGACATCTTCCTGCGCACCCTGTGCCTGATCTTCGCCTTCGCATGGTTCACCGCCCAGGGCGCAAAACTGGGCGAGACGGTGCTGGCGGCCAATGCCGTCCTTTTCCACTTCTTCCTGCTGATCGGCCACGGCCTGGACGGTTTCGCCTTCGCCGCCGAGGCGCTGGTCGGCAGCGCCATCGGCCGCAGGGACCGCACCCGCTACGGCGAGGCCATCCGGCTGACCACCGTCTGGGCCGGGATCGTCGCGGCCGGCTTTGCGCTCGCCTATCTGGCGGCCGGCGGCCTCGTTATCGACACGCTGACCGATATCGAAAAGGTCCGCGACCTCGCCCGGGTCTACCTGCCCTGGGCGATCGCGATCCCGCTCGCCGGCGTATGGAGCTTCCAGCTCGACGGCATCTATATCGGCGCGACGCGGACCCGCGAAATGCGTAACGGCATGGCGTTCGCGCTCGCCGTCTATCTCGCCGCCGGCTACACGCTGCTGGAGCTCTGGGGCAACAACGGCCTGTGGCTGTCGCTCTACATCTTCCTGATCGCGCGGGCGGCGATCCTGTTCCTGTGGCTGCCGCGCATCGCCGCGTCCTTCGCCACGGGTACAAATCCATCTTGAAATTGCCAAAGTCCGGCGCATTTATAGCGGCGGCACGGTGAACGGGCGCGATACCTGCGTCCGGTCCGGGGCGGTTTTCGTTCCGGTCGCCGCCGCCCGGCCGGCCTGGCCCGACAATCGGGGGCCAGACCGTTCAGCCGGGTTTTTTGCATCTATCGCTGCACCTGCCCGCCATACCTGCGAGGCGTTGAACCGAATGATCGAAGTTCAGTCGCTTACCAAGCATTTCGGCCCGATCCGTGCGGTCGACGACGTTTCCTTTTCGGTGGCGAAAGGCGAGGTTCTCGGCTTCCTCGGCCCGAACGGCGCCGGCAAGTCGACGACCATGAAGATGATCACCGGCTTCCTGGCGCCGACTTCGGGCACGGCCGTGGTCTGCGGCCACGACATCCGCCATGACGCCATCGCCGCCAAGACCCGCATCGGCTATCTGCCGGAGGGCGCGCCGCTCTATGCCGACATGACGGCGCGCGGCTTTCTGAACTTTATCGGCGCCAGCCGGGGCCTGAGCGGCGCCGGCCGTGCGCAGGCCGTGGACCGGGTCGTCGACATGGCGCAGCTGTCCGCGGTGCTCGACCAGCCGATCGAGACCCTGTCCAAGGGCTTTACCCGGCGGGTCGGCCTCGCCCAGGCGCTGCTGCACGATCCGGACGTCCTCATCCTCGACGAACCGACCGACGGCCTGGACCCGAACCAGAAGCACCATGTGCGCCAGGTGATCGACGAAATGGCGCCGGACAAGGCCATCGTGATTTCCACCCACATCCTCGAGGAGGTCCACGCGGTGTGCAGCCGGGCGATGATCATCGCCCAGGGGCGGCTGCTGGCCGATGGCACCCCCGCCGAACTCGAAGCCCTGGCGCACCGCCACAACACCGTCACCCTGCGGACCCGCGCCCTGCCGCCGTCGGCCGAACGCGCCGGCCTCGCCCGGCTCGACGGCGTGCTGAAGGTCGAGGAGGACGGCGAGACGGACATGCCGTCCTTCCGGGTGATCCCGCGCGACGGCGCCGCCGTCCTGCCCGCGGTCAGCGCCTATGTCACCGAACATCGCTGGGAGGTCGACGAGATGCGCCTGGAGCAGGGCCGGCTGGACGACGTTTTCCGCGAAATCACGACCGGCGAAATCACGACCGGCGGGGCCGCGGCCGGCGGGGATGCCGGAAGGGAGGCTGCCCGATGACCGCCGCCCGCACCGTCGCCGTCGTCTTCAGGCGCGAATTCACCGGCTATTTCGCCAGCCCCGTCGCCTATGTCTTCCTGATCGTCTTCCTGGCGCTGGCCGGGGCGATGACTTTCTTCTTCGGCAGCTTCTTCCAGCGCAACCAGGCGGATCTGGACAGCTTCTTCGTATTCCATCCCTGGGTCTACCTGTTCCTGATGCCGGCCATCGCCATGCGGCTGTGGGCCGAGGAGCGCAAGACCGGCACGGTGGAATTGCTGTTCACCCTGCCGATCGCGACCTGGCACGCCGTTATGGGCAAGTTCCTGGCGGCCTGGCTGTTCGCCGGCATCGCGCTGGCGCTGACGTTCCCGATCTGGATCACCGTGGCGACGCTCGGCGCGCCCGACCACGGCCCGATCCTCGCCGGCTATATAGGCAGTTTCCTGATGGCCGGCGGCTATCTCGCCATCGGCTCCTGCCTGTCGGCGACGACCAAGAACCAGGTCATCGCCTTCGTCTTGGCGGCTATCGTCTGCTTCGTATTTTCGATGGCCGGCGCGGAAGTCGTGCTCGGCCCGATCCGCGAACTGCTGCCCGCGGGCTCCGTCGAGCTCGTCTCCTCCTTCAGCTTCCTCAACCATTTCGCCGAAATGCGCAAAGGCGTCATCGACCTGCGCAACCTGCTCTATTTCCTCTCGGTGATCGGCGTGTTCCTGTTCGCGACCGTCCTGGTCCTCGACCTGAAGAAGGGGGCATAGGCAATGGCGTTCTTCAACGAGCGGCGCAACCTGACGGTCGCAACCCTGATCGTCGCCTTCATCTTCCTGTTCGCCTTCAACGCCTTTGTCGGCAACGCGGCCCGCAACGTTTCGGCCGACCTGACCGCGGACAAGGAATTCACCCTCTCTGCAGGCACCGAGAGGGTACTGAAGTCGCTGCAGGAGCCGATCGTGCTGCGCCTGTTCCTGTCGCCGTCGCTGGTCGAGCGGGTGCCGAGCTACGGCGCGGCCGCGGACCGGGTGCGCAATCTGCTCAACCGGTATGTCGCGTTGTCGGACGGCAAGATCCGGCTGGAAACCTACCGGCCCGAGCCCTATTCGGTGGACGAGGACAAGGCGGCGGCCTACGGCATGGAAGGCGTTCCGATCGACGCCAGCGGCGAGGTCGTCTATTTCGGCCTCGCCGGCACCAACACGGTGGATGCGGAAGAAAAGATCGCCTTCTTCCACCCGACGCGGCAGCGCTTCATCGAATACGATATCACCCGGCTGGTCCACAGCCTGGGCGTGAAAAAGAAGGTGGTCGGCCTGATCGCCGGCCTGCCGATCAACGGCACTTTCAGCATGCAGGGCGGCATGCAGCAGCCCTGGCCGGTCATGAAAGAGATCGAGAAGCTGTTCGAGGTCGAGACGGTCGACGAGACCAGGGACAGCATCCCGGACGATATCGACGTGCTGATGATTTTCCATCCGCAGAGCCTGTCGGACAAGACGCTCTACGCCATCGACCAGTATGTCCTGAAGGGCGGCAGGGCCCTGGTCATGGTGGATCCGGTGCCGCTGTCCGCTCCGCGCCGCCGGACCTTCATGGGCGCCGGGCCGGTCCCGCCCGGCTCCGACCTGCCGAAGCTGCTGAAGGCCTGGGGCATCGCCTACGACAGCGCTGCCGTGGCGACCGACGCCAGGCGCGCCATCGAGATGGAGTTTCGCCAGCAGGGCCGCATCTACAAGGTTCCGAACATCGCCTATGTGCAGCTCAGCGAGCCGGACCTGAACGCCGGCGACCCGGTCACCGCCCGGATCAAGCTGCTGATCTTCGGCATACCCGGCCATTTGGCCAAGGCCGAGGGCGGCGGGACGACCGTTACGCCGCTGGCGACGACGACCGACGTCGCGATGGTGCGCAAGGCGGCGGATTACCGGCAGGAGCCGGACCTGCTCGACCTCTATCGCACCTACGCGCCGGGCAACAGGAAACTGTCGCTGGCGGTGCGCGTGACCGGCAACGCGGCCACCGCCTTCCCCAAGGGCCGGCCTGCCGACCCGGATGCCAAGAAAGAGGACGCCAAGAAAAAGGAAGCCGGGGAAAATGCGGAAAAGGATGACGGCAAGGCAGAGGCGAAACCGGCGCACATCGCCAAGACGCAAAAGCCGCTGAACCTCATCCTGGTCGCCGATGCCGATTTTCTGGAAACCGGATTCTGGGCGCAAACGTCGACTGTCGGCGAGGGCGCGGTTTACACGCCGTTCGCCAACAATGCCGATTTCGTCGTCAATGCGCTGGACGACCTGACGGGCGCAAACCCGCTGGCCGGGCTGCGCGGGCGCGGCGCACCCGCCCGGCCGTTCACCGTGGTCGAGGATCTGCGCAAGGCGTCCCAGGACAAGCTGCGGGCCAAGCAACTGGAGCTGGCGCGCGAGCTGGAGGGCCTGCAGAAAAAAATCGCGGACGCCAGGTCGGCGAGCGAGGACGGCAAGACCGTCCTTACCGAGGCTCAGCAGGAAACCCTGGCCGGCTATCTGACCAAGTTCATCGCCGTCCGGCAGGAGCAGCGCGCCGTGCTCGCCAGCCTGCGCGCGGATGTGGATGCGCTGGAAGCGCGAACCAAGTTTTTCAACATCGCGCTGATCCCGCTGGTCATCGCCGTGCTTGCCATCCTGGTCGCCATCTGGCGTGCAAGGCGCCGGCGGCGGCGCTACGAAACTGCCTGATTGCGCCGTTCGAAACGGGATTGCCCCACAATGACCATGCCATCATGAACAAAACCGGCTTCCTGGTCCTCACCGGCATTACCGCCGCGCTGATCGCCGGCGCCATAGCGCTGCGGCCCGTTACCGACGCGGCGGCCCCGTCGGCCGGCGCCCGGTTCTTCCCGGCGCTCGACGCCGGGGCGGTCAACGCCGTGGACCGCATCCGCATTACCGCCGAAGGCAAGAGCTTCACGCTGGAGCGCAAGGCCGGCAAATGGGTCGCCCGGGAGAAGGGCGGCTATCCGGCGACCTTCGCCAAGGTGAAAGAGGCGCTGGTATCGCTTTCGCAGCTGAAGCAGTTCGAGCGCAAGACGAGCGACCCGGCGCGCTACGACAAGCTGGATCTGGAAGACCCGGCCGGGAAGGGCGCGTCGTCCAAGCGGCTGACCGCGTTCACGGGCGACAAGACGGTGGCCGACGTGATCGTCGGCAAGAGCAATTCCAAGGAAATCCTGTTCGGCCGTTCGCTGGTCTACGTCCGCCTGCCGAACGACAAGCAGAGCTGGCTCGCCGTCGGCGACCCGAAGCTGGCCGCCGAGATCGGCGACTGGTTGGACCGCAGCATATTCGACGTCAAGACCGGGCGGATCGGCAAGGTCGTCCAGATCGGCGCCGGAACCGAAGAGGTTATCGTCGGAAAGGACAAACCCGCGGACGCCGAATTCACGCTGCGCAACAAGCCGGAAGGCCGCGAGATCAAGGGCGAGCGCTTCCTGCGCTATATCGGCGAGAGCCTCGATAACCTGACGCTGGAGGATGTCAAGCCGGCGGGCGAGATCGATTTTGCCGGCAAGGCTGCGGGCCGCGCCGTATTCCGGACCTTCGACGGCCTGGTCGTCACCGCGACGCTGGCCCGGACCGGCAAGCCCGACGACGACGACAAATACTGGATGACCTTCGAGGCCGGCGTCGACGAAGCGGCGCTGCTCAAGGAAAAGCCGAAGAAAGGCTCCGATCTGAAAGCGGCGGACGCGGTCCGCAAGGAAGCGGCAGCGATCAAGGCGCGGACGGCCGGCTGGGCCTACAAGGTCTCCTCCACGGTAACCCGCTTCATGCGCTACACCATGGCCGACATCCTGAAACCGCCGCCGAAGGAAAAGGCCGGCGACGCGGAAACGCCGGACAAGAAAGAAGAGTAGCCGGCGGAACCGCGCGCCTGCATCGCTCCCGCGTACCCGGGCCGTCGAATCACCAACGCCCTTGCCGCCCGGACCTGATCCGGGGCCCAGGAGCCTGCGCTGAGCGAAGCCGAAGGGCCGACCCGAAAGGCCTCGCCTGTGGCCCCTTCGACAAGCTCAGGGCAGGCTCCTGGACTCCGGATCTCCGCTGCGCTTCGTCCGGGGCGGCACACAAGGATTTTTTGGGAAATTCCAGCTAGCCGGAAATGCTCCGATGCCGAAACGGCGCGTCCGATTGCCGGGCGCAGCCACCCTCGCCACCGCCGGACCGGCGGGCTATGATCCGGCCATACCACTGCATCGGCACGCCGCCGCGCTGCTGAGACAGCCGCGGCGCATCGGGAGGAGCGACATGGCCGGCGAATTCATCGACATTGCCGCCGGAGACGGCGGCACATTCCAGGGCTATCTGGCCTTGCCGGAAGGCGGCAAGGGGCCGGGCCTGATGATCCTGCAGGAAATTTTCGGCGTGAACGAATCGATCCGCGCGACCTGCGATTATTTCGCCGAAGAAGGCTATGTCGTCCTCGCGCCGGACATGTTCCACCGCATGGAGGCGAGAGTCGATCTCGGCTATTCCGATGCCGAACGCACGAAGGCGTTCGACTATTTCGGCCGGTTCGATTTCGCCAAGTCGGTCGAAGACATGACCGCGACCGTCGAGCATCTCAAGGGCATGGACGCGGTAAAGGGCCAGGGCAAGGGCGGGGCGACCCAGGTGGGAACGCTCGGCTACTGCCTGGGCGGCGCGCTGGCCTACCAGGCGGCGGCCCATTGCGGCGTCGCCGCGGCGGCGAGCTACTACGGCGTGCGCATCGAGCAGCAGCTTGATCTCAAGGACAGGATCGACTGCCCGACGGTGCTGCATTTCGGCGGCGAGGACGAGCATGTCCCGATGGAGGCGGTCGAACAGATCCGCGAGGCCTTCGCCGGCAGGGACCATGTGCTGGTCAACGTCTACGAAGGCGCGCCCCACGGCTTCGCCAACCGCTTCCGCGTCAGCTACGACAAGGCGGCGGCCGGCATGGCCCATTCCCGCACCATCGCGCTATTGCGCGGCACGATGGGCCCCAGCTACGACCTCGAGCATCTGTGGGACATGCACTGCTATTATGAGTTCGCGACCCGCGACGTCGACGCCACGATGGCGACGATGGTGGCGCAGCCCTACGTCAACCACATCCCGACCATGACCGGCGGCGTCGGCTATACCGAGCTGCACCGCTTCTACAAGAACCATTTCGTCAACGCGAACCCGGACGATACGGCGCTGATCCCGGTGTCGCGCACTGTCGGCGCCGACCGGGTGGTCGACGAGATGATCTTCGAGTTCACCCACGACCGCGAGATCGACTGGATGCTGCCCGGCGTGGCGCCGACCGGCAAGCGGGTGCGCATCCCGCTCGTCGCCATCATCAACTTCCGCGGCCCGAAGCTCTATCACGAGCACATCTACTGGGATCAGGCCTCCGTCCTGGTCCAGATCGGCCTGCTCGACGCGGCGGACCTGCCGGCCGCCGGCCGGGCGACGGCGGACAAGATGCTCGACGAGACGCAGCCGTCCAACACGCTCATGAAACGCTGGGCCGAAAGCGCCCCGGCGGAAGCCGCCGAATAGGCCGGCCTACCGCCGACAACACATTTTCCGAGGGAGGAAACGATGACCCAACTCGACCGCAGGCAATTCCTGCACACCGCGGGCGCCGCCGGCGCCGCGACCGGCCTCGGCTCTCTGCTGTTCAGCCATGCCGCGGCGGCGGCGATCGGCGATACGCTCACCATCGCCTATCACGTGCCGCTGCCGGCCTGGGATCCGACGACCGGCCTGTCATCGGTCAACCCGCAGCTCATGTCGATCTACAAATGCGTTTTCGACCAGTATGTCGATCAGAACGCCGACCTGAGCTTCCGGCCCGGCCTGCTGACCAAGTGGGGCTGGAACGACGACAAGACGAAGATTCGCATGGAAGTGCGCCAGGGCGCCAAATGGTCGGACGGCACACCGATCACGGCGCAGGACATTGTCTGGAACCTGCAGCGCGTCGCCAACCCGAAGACCGGCAATCCGGTATCCTTCGTCTGGGCCTCGGTCGCCAACCTGAAGGCGGACGGCAACGTCGTCACCGGCGACGTCAAGCAGTATACGCCGGACCTGTTCAAGTGGATGGCGTTCCTGACGGCCTATGTCCTGCCGCCGCATCACTACAAGAAAGTCGGCAAGGCGGGCTTCGAGAAGCAGCCGATGGGCTCCGGCCCCTACACGGTGGACGAGTTCCAGCGCGGCTCCTTCGTGCGTCTGAAGGCGAACCCCAACTACTGGGGCGATCAGCCGGCCTTCAAGACCGTCGTGTTCAAGTTCGTGACCGATCCGGCGGCGCGCATCGCCGAAATCGAAAGCGGCCGTTCGGACCTCACCCTCAACATCCCGTTCGAGGAATACGACCGGCTGCGGGCGAAGGACGGCCTCGAAGGCGTCGCGACGCCGGTCTCCGACATCGCCATGATCTTCTTCAACGATGTCGAGCCGATGACCGACATCAACGTGCGCAAGGCGGCGGTGATGGCGGTCAACAAGAAGGCCATCGTCGACCGGCTGCTGCGCGGCTACGGCGTGCCCATCGAGACCCTGCTGGCGCCGCCCTACACCGGCTTCGATCCGAACGTGAAGACGCCCTACGATCCGAAGGGCGCGGCGGCGCTGCTCGCGAAATCCGGCTATTCCAAGGACAAGCCGGTCACCTTCAAGATCCAGACGACCCGCGGATATATCGCCAAGGACTACGACGTCATCCAGGCCATCGTCGGCATGTGGCGCAAGGTCGGCATCCGGGCCGAGATCGAGGTCTACGAGGTCGCCAAGCACTTCGAATTGCGCGCCCAGGACAAGCTGGCGCCCGCCGCCTTCTACAACTGGGGCAACTCGATCGGCGATCCGACGACCTCGACCGGCCACGCCATGTTCGGCCCGTCGCCGCACTCGACCTGGGACACCAAGGATCTCGACGGCATGATCGGCCCGCTGTGGGGCGAGAAGGACGAGGCCAAGCGGATTGCCGGCTGGCAGAAGGTCAACCGCTATATCGCCGAGAAGGCCTATGTCTTCCCGCTCTATCAGCAGGTCCAGCCGGTGGTGTTCAAGACGGGCCTGAAGTTCAAGGGCCACTTCGCCAACTTCGTCCTGCCCCATGCGATGTCGAAGGGCTAGCCCGGATTTCTCGCCACAGTCACGGCCTGCGACGCGTCCGGGCGTTCGACCGGCCCCGTTCGGTACCGGGAGCGGGCCGAAAAGTGTAGCGGGGCCTAGGGTTGAGGCCCGCGACGCCGCGGGCAGGCGCCCCGCGGCTTCGCTCGGGACGCGCTCTGCGCCGTATCGCGGGCCGCAAGCGATCCAGCAGGAACCGCCATGACGTTCGCCCCCCCGAACGGAACCGTCGCGACGCCCGACCGGGTGCTGGAGAAGGCGGCGCTCTTCGACAACGCGCGCCGGGCCGCGGCGGGGTTCCGCGCGCTCGGCCTCGGGCCCGGCAGCGCCGTCGCCATGGTGCTGCGCAACGACATTCCGTTCCTGGAGACGGTGCTGGCGGCCAACTGGGCCGGCGCCTATATCGTGCCGGTCAACTGGCACCTGCGCGGCGCGGAAGTGGGCGCGATCCTGGCCGATTGCGGCGCGGACGTGCTGGTCGTCCATGCCGATCTGCTGGCCGAAATCCAGCCTTTCGTGCCGGACAAGGCTCGAATTCTCGCGGTCGAGCCGTCGCCGTCCATGATCGCCGCCTACCGGATTGCCGACGAGGCCGCGCGCGCGCCGGACGGTCTCGATCGCTGGGATGACTGGCTCGAAGGCTTCGATCCGGCTGCCGGGCCGCCCGCGGGCCGCTTCAGCATGATCTACACCTCCGGTACCACGGCGCAGCCCAAGGGCGTGACCCGCGAATCCACCGGCGCGGAGGCGATCGAGCGCGGCAGCGCGATGATGGCCGACGCGTTCGGCCAGTGGAGCGGCATGAACGCCGTCATGACCGGGCCGATGTATCACAGCGCAACCTTCGCCTACTCCTCCGGCTGCCTGGCGCTCGACGGCGACCTCTTCCTGATGCCGCGCTTCGACGCCGAAGGCCTGCTGCGCACGATCGAGCAGCGCAAGGCGGAGGCGATGCACATGGTGCCGACCATGTTCAGCCGCCTGCTGCGCCTGCCCGAGGAGGTGCGGGAGCAATACGACGTCTCCTCCCTCAAATACGTCATTCACGGCGCGGCGCCATGCCCGCCCGGCGTCAAGCGGGCGATGATCGACTGGTGGGGGCCGGTAATCCACGAATATTATGGCTCGACCGAAGCGGCCATCGTCTCGGTCGCGTCGAGCGAGGAATGGCTGGCCCGGCCGGGCACGGTCGGCAGGCCGCGCGAGACGACGCCGGTGCAGGTGCGCGGCGCGGACGGCGCGATCCTGCCGCCGGGGCAGGAAGGCGAACTCTATATGCAGCTCAACGCGGCGTTCGGGTTCACCTATCGCAACCGGCCGGAGCTGGACGAAGGCACAAGGGGCGGCGCCTGGTTCACCAACGGCGATATCGGTTACCGGGACGAGGACGGCTATCTCTATCTGTGCGACCGCCGCAAGGACATGATCATCTCCGGCGGCGTCAACATCTATCCGTCGGAGATCGAAGGCGTCATCGGCGACCATCCGGCGGTGCGCGACTGCGCCGTCTTCGGCATACCAGACGAGGAGTTCGGCGAAGCGGTCGCCGCCGCCGTCGAGCTGAGCGGGGAGGCGACGGGTGAGGCCATCCGCGCCCATGTCGCCGGGCGGCTGGCCCGATACAAGGTGCCGCGCATCGTCACCTTCCACGATGCGCTGCCGCGGGAAGACTCGGGCAAGATATTCAAGCGCCATTTGCGCGACCCGTACTGGGCCGGCAAGGACCGCAGGATCTGACAACAGCGGGAGTTCCCGAAATCATGGCCATTCCGGAAGCCCTCAAGGGCCGGCTGTCCCTGCCGCTGATCGGCGCGCCGCTGTTCATCGTCTCCAACCCGGACCTGGTGATCGAGCAGTGCAAGGCCGGCATCATCGGCTCTTTCCCGGCGCTCAACGCCCGCCCGAAGGAAGTGCTGGGCGAGTGGCTGGACCGGATCGTGACCGAGCTGGGAGAGTATGCCGCCAAGCATCCGGACCGGCCGGTTGCGCCCTTTGCCGTCAACCAGATCGTCCACAAGTCCAACGACCGGCTGGAACACGATGTCGAACTCTGCGTAAAATACGAGGCGCCGATCATGATCACCAGCCTGCAGGCGCCGACCCATGTCGCGCCGGCGGCGCACAGCTATGGCGGGCTGGTGTTCCACGACATCACCAACATCCGGCACGCGAAGAAGGCGCTGGCCGAGGGCGCCGACGGGCTGATCCTGGTGTGCGCCGGGGCCGGCGGCCATGCCGGGGCGCTCAGCCCGTTCGCGCTGGTCGCCGAGGTGCGCGAATTCTTCGACGGTCCGGTCATCCTCTCCGGCAGCATGGCGACCGGCGGCCAGATCCTCGCCGCCCAGGCCATGGGCGCCGATCTCGCCTATCTCGGCACCCGCTTCATCGCGACGACCGAGGCGAACGCGCTCGACCGGCAGAAGGAGATGATCGTCGACAGCACCGCCGAGGACATCGTCTACACCAACCTCTTCTCCGGCGTGAAAGGCAACTACCTGGCCAAGAGCGTGGCGGCGGCGGGCCTGGACCCGGCCAACCTGCCGGAAGCCGACAAGTCGAAGATGGATTTCGGCTCCGGCGGCGGTTCCAGCCGCAAGGTCTGGCGCGACATCTGGAGCGCGGGGCAGAGCGCCGGCATGGTCAAGGACATCCGCCCGACCGCCGAGGTCGTCGCGCAGCTGCAACGCGAATACGACGCCGCCAGGGCCCGTCTCACCGCCTGGAGCGCCCCCTACGACGCCGGGAAGGCCGCCGCCGACGCGGCGTGAGGTGCGAAGTCCGCCCCCTTCGACAATCTCAGGACTGGCTTTCGATACGCCCCTTCAGGTGGTGTTCGGCACGCACTTTGAAGGCCGCCCGGCGCAGCAACGTAGCGATTCGCCTTTATGCCGGGGGGTCAAACGGCCACTCCGAACAACACCGACCGGCAACCGAACGCGAGACCGGGCGACAGGAAACGCGGATGATCGAAGGCGGCCGATTCGGTTTGCGCGGCGCACCCAACGAGGCAGGCTGGAGAGCGTAGGGTTCCCGTAAACCCCGCGTCTCCTCGATGGCGGTCACACGACGTTGAAATGATCCGGCACGCCACCCGGCCAGGGATTGCCCCACATCTGGAAGCCGCCGTCGATGGCCAGGAGCTCACCCGTGATGAAATTCCCGCTGGCGGCGGAAAGATAGACGACGCCTTCGGCGATGTCCCATGGATCGCCGAGGCGGCGCAGCGGATTGGCGTCGCGAAGCCGGGCGCTCGCTTGCGGCGGATAGACCGCGAGCCCTTCCGTCGAAATCGAGCCCGGCGCGATGCAGTTGACCCGGATATCGAGGGGCGCCCATTCAACGGCCAGGCTCCGCGTCAGACCGATCACGCCCGCCCGGGCGGCGCAGGTGTGGGCGATCTGGGGCAGGCCGCGCGATACCACGGCAACGATGCTGACGATGCTGCCCGGCGTCTTTCGTTCGCGCCATCGCCTGGCCGCAGCCTGCATCATGTACCAGGTTCCGTTCAGGTTGAGGTCGATGACCGTCTGCCATCCTTTATGGCTGTACTCGATCGCGTCCTGATGGAACTGACCTCCGGCGTTGTTGACCAGGCTGTCGAGACGGCCGAATTTCGAGAAGGTCTCGTCCATGAGCCGATCGACGGCATGGGGCTCGCGAATCGACATCGGCACCGCATGCACCTTGCCGCCGACCGCCTCGGCAACCTCATCCCGTGTTTCCTGCAAGACCGCCTCGCGCCGCCCGCAAATCACGACCCGGGCGCCAAGCCGGGCGAGCAGGAACGTCATCACGCGGCCCATTCCCGTGCCGCCGCCGCTGACCAGGAACACCTGGCCGGCCAACAGGTCGTTGCGGAAGACGGTCGGGCGCCCGGCAAGGACATCGCTCCCGAGGCGCCATTTTTCGCCGGCGTTGTCGATCTGTGCGTCTGACATCTTTCGATCCGATTCCAACGTCGTCGCGGGCGGCCGAGCGCGCCATCGTTGAGCCGGTGCGCCGACAAAACGAGTAACACGATCCCGCGCCGCAAAGCGATTCGGCAAACGGCGACAAGGGTTTGATTCGTACCCGAGGCGGCCGGCGGCAAAGCCCGCAATCCGGTTGCCCGGCCTGTGCCGGCACACCCGGTTTCGCGGCGTTTGCAGGTGCACCGACCAGGATTGCTGCCAACCCGCCGGTCGGCGGGCTTGGCCGGTCAGGCGCATGAATCCCATTTTTTTCGTGCCGCGTCGCGCGAGTCGGGATAGTGTATAATGTATATTATGGAATCGGTTCGAGCCCCCTCCACGATATCCGGGGTGGCGGCAACAGGATCCAAGAGGGAGGGTACCCTATGTCTGCGTACTGGAACCACGCACCGTCATGGTGCCGGGGCGTCGTGAAACTTGCTGTGCTGGCCGTGGCCGGCGCACTTCTGCTGGCCGGCAATCCTGCCGCCGCACAGGACGCCAAACTGAAGAAACTGACGCCGTTCAAGATGCTCATGGTGCCGTACTTCTCGCCCGAGCAGATCGCGAAGGATCAGGGGTTCTTCAAGAAGTATAACCTGGACGTCGAACTGGTGAAGCAGGTCGGCCACGGCGTGCGCGGCATGCAGGCGATGATCGCCGGCCATGTGCCGACGGGCCAGGGTTGGGGCGCACCGCCGACGATCCAGGCGCTGGCCGGCGGCGCAAAGATAACGACCGTGCTGGCCGGTATCATTTCCACCGACGGCGATTTCCGGCTCTATTCGCTCGCAGGGAGTGGGGTCAAGACCGCCAAGGACCTGATCGGCAAGACGGTGGGGATCCACAATGCGGGTTCCTACGCAGACTATATCCTGGCCGGATTCGTCAAGGGCGCGGGGCTCGATCTTTCGAAAGTGCGGCGCCTGACGGTTCCGCTCCCGTCGATGTGCGAGGCGCTGCTCACCAAGCAGGTCGATGCCGTTGCGTTGTACAGCCTGTTCTACATCGCCTGCACCCGGAAGAATCCGGGCAAGCTGCACCTGCTCGCCAAGGACAACGACGCCTTGCCGCCTTCGGCCAAACTGTATTCGGCCTACACGTTCACCACCGAATACACCGAGAAGAATCCCGACATCGTGCGGGCGTTCGTCGCCGGGATGAAGGATGCAATGGCGTTCATCGACAAGAACCCGGAGGCGGCCACGAAAATCATCGCCAAGCGGACGGGCCTGCCTGAAAATCTCCTGCTGATTCCCAAGTTCGCCAAGGGCGGCTGTGTCGATGCCGGGGCGGCGGCCGAATGGATCAAGATTCTCACCAACCTGGGCGCTATCAAGGCCGGAAGCGTCAAGCCCGCCGGATGGTTCACCAACCGCTTCAACCCGGGTTGCTGACACGGGTTCCGCCACAGGAGACCGCGACCGCACCCCGCGGACGATGTTACAGACCGACGGCCGTCAGACGACCGGAATGCATGTCGGGCAGACGCTCGACAAAGCGCGTTCGCGCGTCTGGCGGCCGCCATTTCCCGGCTGGAAAAAGCCGTCCGGATTGCTGGGCGTGGTCCTGGTCTCCAGTCTGCCGATTTTTTCGGTGTTTCTGCTATGGGAAGTGGTGGCGCAGCTCAACTGGGTCAGCGCTTCGCTGCTGGCGCCGCCGTCGACGGCGCTGTCCGTCGCCGTTACCTATTTCACCAGCGGCGAGATATTTCCCCACCTCGGATCGAGCCTCGAGCGGGGCGGTATCGGCCTGGCGCTCGCCATCGCGGTCGGCATCCCGCTCGGGCTGATCATCGGGTTCGTCAAATCCTTCTCGCGCGCCCTCAGTCCGGTGATCGAGTTTTTACGGCAATTGCCGCCGCTCGCCATGTTGCCGGTGTTCCTGCTCTTTCTGGGCCTGGGTATCCGGTCCCAGGTCGCGATCGTGCTCTGGGCCGCGCTGTGGCCGATCCTTCTGAATACGATCAGCGGCGCGCAGAATGTAGACGTCAGGCTGGTCAAGGCCGCACGCACGCTCGGTGCGGGGCGGCGCCATCTGTTCTTCAAGGTCGCCCTGCCTTCGGCCCTGCCGACGACCATGACGGGCATCAGGCTCGGCGCGTCCTATGCGTTCCTGGTCCTTGTTGCGGCGGAGATGATCGGCGCCGATTCCGGAATCGGCTATCTCATCCTGAATAATCAGTACATTTTCAAAATACCCGAGATGTACGCGGCGATCCTGATTCTGGCCGGGTTCGGCATCGTGCTCAACTACAGCCTTCTCTGGATCGAGAAAGTGCTCATTCCCTGGAAAGGCCGCGGGTGACTTCGGTCGTTGCGTCCGCCGATCGACCCGCAGCGAACGCCGTGCCGCAACAAGCGAAGATCGCGATCGAGGGCGTGACGAAGGAATTCGCCACGGAAACCGGCGGCACGTTCCTCGCGCTGACAGAGGTGAATTGCGCCGTCGCGGATCGCGAGTTCGTCAGCCTGGTCGGGCCGAGCGGCTGCGGCAAGACGACTCTGCTGGAGATCGTTGCCGGCTTGCAGACGCCGACGCGCGGCCGGGTTCTCATGGACGGGGAGGAGATCGAGGGACCGGGCCCCGACCATGTGGTCATCTTCCAGCAATATGCGCTGTTTCCGTGGCGCACGGTCGCCGCAAATGTCGAATTCCCGATGGAGGTGGCGGGTGTCGGGCGCGCGGAAAGACGGGAGCGGGCCCTCGAAAATCTGAAGATGGTCGGGCTGGACGGGTTCGCGGACCACCACATCTGGCAGCTGTCGGGCGGCATGCAACAGCGTACCGCGCTGGCGCGCGGAATTGCGTGCGCGCCCAAGGTGATGCTGATGGACGAGCCGTTCAGCGGCGCTGACGCGATCACCCGCGAGATCCTCCAGGACCTGTTGGCGAGGCTTCGCACGGAGACGCGTCAGACGATTATCTTCGTGACCCATAGCGTCGACGAAGCGATTCGTCTGTCCGACCGGATCCTGGTGATGGGAACGCGGCCGGGCCGGATCGTTTCCACATTCGACGTGACCGACGATTTGCGCGCCCACGGCGACCGGGTCACCGAATTGCGCGACGCGATCTGGTCCGTTCTGCGCAAGGAGATTGTGCCCATCATCGCGGAGGATGATAGGCGCACATGAGCGGCGTGATCGATTTCCGGGCGCGGCCGAACACCCCGGAATGGGCGCGTTACCTGGCGCGCCGCACCAGGACCATCCGCACCGAAGCCGGCGGTATGAAATACGGCGAGTACACGGCCGACGAGGAATCGCTCGACGGCTTTCTCAAGCAGCTCGACAACGCGGGCATAGAACGCGCCGTCTTTGCCGCGCGGGACCGGTCCGGCACCGACCCGGACTGGACGCTGACCAATGACTTCGTCGCCGAATGCGTACGCGCCGCCCCCGACCGGATCGTCGGCTTTGCCGGCGTGGACGCCAGCAACCCGGAGTCGGCCGCCGAGGCTGCCAGGCGCGCCGTGCGCGACCTCGGCCTGCTCGGCGTCTGTTTCGATCCGTTCTTGCTGCAAGCCGCGCCGGACGACGAAAGGTTCGACGTCATCTACCGGATGTGCAGCGACCTCGGCGTACCGGCGGTCGTGACCTTGGGCGGGTTGCCGGGCATCCCGACGCCGCTTCGGAATTCCACGCCGCTTGCGATCGACATTGTCGCGAAACGATTCCCGGATCTGGTCCTGATTGCGTCGCACGGCGGATGGCCGTTTCCGCTTGAAATGATCGCCGTCGCGTGGCGCTGCGAGAATGTCTATTTCGAAAATTCGTTCTACCACTTTGCGCCCGGCGCGGAGGTTCTGGTCGAAGCCGCAAACACCATGATCGGCCACAAGATGCTGTATGCGTCGGCCTATCCCTTCGCGCCTTTGGGGGAAACGCTCCGTAGGTTCCGAACCCTGCCTTTCAACGGCGACGTTGCGGACAACGTGCTGTTCGGCAACGCCGACAGGCTGCTGGCGCGTATTGCGGCCAGCGCGGCAGCTGCAAATTAGCCGCCGGATGGACGCCGAACTACCGGGAGCAAATGGATGCTGAGCGCACGGGACGCAGCCGCCTCGCGGCAGGAGATATCGGAAGTCCTTTGTCGCTACGCGGTCTACGTCGACGATGGGGAATTCGACCGTCTGGAAACGCTTTTCGCCAGCGACGCGACTTTCGACATTACGCCGGACCCGAAAATTGTCGCGCTGCCTGCGATCGGACGCCAAAAAGTCCGCGAGACTCTCGAAGGGCGCTACGACGTCGTATCCAAAGTCGATCAGCGCCGCCATCTGATAACCAATATCGTGATCGACGAGCTCGGCGACGATGAAGCGGTCACCCGATGCTTCCTGACCGTCCTGTCGGTCCCGAAGAGCGGCGGCCCCGTCGAACTGCGCGGCACCGGCGTCTATCACGACCGCTTGCGGCGGATGGACGGCTCCTGGCTGATCGCGGAGCGTCGGCTGGTGCTCGACGCGCTGGGGACCTGACGATGGATCGCACGCAACGCGCTGTCGCGACGACCGAAATCACCCAAATGATCGGCCACTACGGAAATTGCCTGGATCGGGGCGATTTCGACGGTCTCCAGGCCCTGTTCACGGAAGATGCCGAATTCCACGTCGGCCCCGACCCGGGCGTCGACTCGCCGCTTCGGGGCAACGCCGGCATCCGTCAAGGCATCGAGAGGCGGTGGCGAACCTTTGCCGACAGGGAACAGCGCCGCCACGTCATGTTGAACGTGGTCGTCGAATCGCTGACCCCCGACGAAGCGGGCGTGCGTACCACCATCGTGGTGTTTGTCGTCGGACGTTCCAGCGGGGAACACGTCAAACCCCACGGCCTGGGCGTTTTCGACGATATCCTGGTGCGCCGCGGCGACAGGTGGCTGTTCCGCGAACGGCGCCTCGTGCTCGATCGCGTCGACTATTTTGCGCCGGGATGGGTAAGTCCCGACTGAACCGTCCGCGCACAAAGGATCTTCCGCGCAAGGCCGAATGACGATTCGGACCGCCGGACCATGGGCGTTTGAAGATGGCGAGCACAATCGAAGCTACGACGATCGGCGATCTTCTCGTGCGCGCCGGAGAGCGCTGGCCGGAAGCGGATGCGCTGGTGTTGCCGACGTCCCGCCACACGTTCGCCGACCTGGCGCAGCGGAGCGTCGAACGGGCGCGCGCGCTGATCGCACTCGGGGTCCGGCCGGGCGATCATGTGGCGATGTTCCTGCCGACATCGGTCGAATTCGTCGAAATCCTGTTCGGCATCGCCTTGGCGGGCGCCGTCCCGGTACCGATAAACGCGCGCTATCGCGGGAACGAACTGCGTTATCTGGTCGACAATTCGGACTCGGTCGCGGTCATCACCACGTCCGATGTCGCCGAGGGCGTCAACCTTCTCGAGCGCCTGTCGGAGGCGCTGGGCGAGAACGAGACCGCAGGCATCGGAACGCTGCAATCCATCGTGTCGCTGCGCGGCGAGGCGCCGGGCGCAATCGGCCCGCGCGCCTTTGCCGGCCTCGCGGGCGAGGTTCCCGTCGCCGAAGTTCACAATCGGCGCTTGCAGGTGCGCCTGCGGGATACCGGGATCGTCCTCTATACTTCGGGGACCACGTCCAACCCGAAGGGCTGCCTGCTCAGCCACGAAGCCATCGTGCGCAACGGCATCGAACTGGCCCGGCGCTACGGGATGTCGGGGCAGGACCGGTTCTGGTCGCCGCTGGCGATGTATCACATCGGGGGAATCATGCCGATCGCGTCGTCGTTCTGGGTCGGCTGCCGCTATGTGACGATGCCGCGGTTCGAAGCCGGGCTCGCGCTGCGCCTGCTTGAGGACGAGGGGGTGACGATCAACTATGCGGCCTTCTGGCCGATCATCGCCGACCTGATAAATCACCCGGACTTTGCGGCGCGGGATCTGTCGAAAACCCGTCTGATGAACAGCAGCCTCGCGATGCAGCCGGAGCCGGCGCGCAGGACGTTGGACCGCGCGATGCCGAATGCGTTTCAGGTCAGCACTTATGGCCTGACCGAAGCCGCCGGGACCGTTTCGACGAGCCGGCTCGACGATTCCTACGCAGCGCGCATCGCGCGCCTCGGGACGCCGCTGCAGGGGCTGGAAGTCAGGATCGTCGATCCGGACGGCGGGGAAGTGCCACCGGGCGACCATGGCGAGATCGCGATCCGCGGCTACGGCATCATCGACGGCTACTACAAGGACCGGGAAAAGACTGCGGAAGCCCTGAAAGACGGATGGCTGCACACCGGCGACATCGGCTCGGTCGACGAGGCCGGCCATGTCATGTTTCACGGCCGCACCAAGGACATGTTGAAGGTCGGGGGCGAGAATGTTGCGGCGCTCGAAATCGAAACGCTGGTCGGCAGCCATCCCGAGGTCAGGCTGTGCCAGGTCGTCGGCTGCCCGGACGACCGGCTGGTCGAGGTGCCCGCCGCCTTTGTCGAACTGAAGTCCCCGGGCGCCGTCAGCGAAGGGGACATCATCGCCTTTTGCAAGGGCAAGGTGGCCGGATTCAAGGTGCCGCGCCACGTTCGATTCGTTTCCGAATGGCCGATGGGCGCGACCAAGATCCAGAAATTCAAGCTGCGCGACCGGTTGATCGAAGAACTCGGGCTCACCGGCAAGGATACGCCGGTTTAGCCCGAAATTCCCGCCACGGTCACGGTCTGCGGCGGACCGGGTCGCGGCCGTCCCAGTTCCGCGCGGCCCCGCGCATGTATTCGAAGCCTTTCAGCAGTTTGCCGGTCGGCTCGATGACCTCCAGAAACGGGGCCGAATCGGCCATCCGGGCATAGAAGAAGCGGCCGCGCTCGCCGGACATCGTGCCCTCCAGCAGCACCGAGGCGCCGGCGTCGATACACGCTCTTTCCGCCATCGCGATGTCGCCGACGAGAATGCCGATATGGTGCAGCCCCTCGCGCCCGTCCTTCTGCCAGTCGTGGAAAATCGACGGCGCGTCGTTGTGCTGATGCACGAATTCGATCTGGAGGTCGCCCCAGTAGCCGATGCCGACCGCTATATCCATTTGTGCCGGCGCGCCGCGGTAGCGCGCCTCGGCGAACCTGACATGGTCGATGACGAAGAACGGGCCGGCGCCCATCGTCTCGCTCCAGAAGCGAAGCCCGGCCTCGAAATCGCGCGCCATGAACGCCAACTGGACGATTTCGCCTAGCCGGGCGATCGATGGCGGCAGGGCGAAGGTGCGAAGGACGGTCATCCCGGGTGTGCGTCCGGATCCGGAGACAGCAACGCTAACCTGCGAGCTGCCGGTCCGCCGGCCGGACCGGACCCTGCGTGCCGCTCCAGGTCTCTACTTGGGCCTGGAGGACATCGGGGACGCGCAATTCCGGGGCGATCCGGTCCGGCCCGATCCGGCGGTCGAGTTCGGCATGCCAATGGTAGATGCGGCGCTCCTGGTAGTTGAGCGGCATGCCGCGGAACCCCGACGATTGCACCGATTTCTGGATTTCCTCGGCAAACTGAAGATCCTCGTCGAGGATGTGGCGGAAATTGTCGAGGCGGGTTTCCCAGACGGCCGGACGCGCGCCCTCTCCCCACGTTGGCGCGAACCAGTGAACCTCGATGATCATCGTCGCCAGGTCGACCGGCCAGAAGCACAGGAACGGCATGCCGGCCGGCGAAACCGGCGTTACGAGGTTGGGATAGAGATTGAGCGAGACGTTGGTCGTCGCATAGATCGGATCGACGCCGGGGATCTCCGGCAGCCCGGCCACGCCCGGGTCGACCCAGCCTTCGCGCCGGTTGGGCGTCACCATGCGCGAATGGCCGCCCGGCCACAAAGTGATGAACGAGCCGCGATGATCCAGAAAGCGGTCCACCGACTTTCTGTGGATCGAATTCAGGTGATAGACCTCGAGAAAAGCGTCGAGCAGAACCTTCACATTGCACTTGAGGGTAAACGCTTCCTTGTCGATCAGGCGCAACTCGCCGGGCTGGAACTCCAGAAGATGATCCCATGCCGGCCCCAGGCTGTCGGCAAGCGGCCCGGCTTCGGGGTCGAGATTGACGAAATACCAGCCGCCGAGCGCTTCGCAGCGTACCTCGATCAGGGAGCGGCAGGATTCGTCGAGGCCGACGAAATCGCGGCGGTCCCGCACGCCGACCAGGCGCCCCTCCATGTCGTAAGTCCAGCCGTGGTATTTGCACGAGAAGGCGCGCCTGACCTTGCCCCGCGCATCCGTCAGCACCGGCGCGCCGCGATGGCGGCAGGTGTTGTAGAAGCACCGCACCCTGTTGTCGGTGCCGCGAAGAAAGACCAGTGGATCGCCCGCCCGGTCCCAGCGGATGTAGCTGCCGGCCTCAGGCACCTCGTCGTCGTGGATGGCGTAGAGCCAGGTCCTGCGCCAAAGCCGGTCGCGTTCGAGCGCGTGGAAGGCGGGATCGACATACCGCCCGCCGGGAATGTCCTGAAGATGGGGGAAGTCAGCCGGCGGTTCCGTGCGTCCCGCTTCGTACTCGATTCCGGCACCGATGCGCAGTGCCTCTTCGGGGTTCATGCCAGTTCTTTTCCGGCGGTCACGATCCGACCTCCGCAACACGCTCTATCGTCCGTTCCGGGATGCGCTCAGAACTGGACACGTTTTGTGAAACCGCCATCGACGATCAGGTTGGCCCCGTTCACCCAGCTTGCGGCGGGGCTTGCGAGAAAGGCGACGCATCGCGCCACTTCCTCCGGGCTGCCCATCCGCCCGCTCGGCTGTTGCGCAACCGTGCTGTCGTACAGCGCCTGATTGGCGGCCCTGATTTCCTCCCACGAACCGCCTTCGAAATAGATCGGCCCCGGCGAAACGGTATTCACGCGGACATTGTTCCGGAACGTCGTCTGCGACAGTTGCTTGGCATAGGTGATCAGCGCCGCCTTGATCGCGTTGTAGGCCATCGGCGCCAGGAAGGTTTCCACCGCTGCGGTCGTCGAGATGAAGACGATGGAGCCGCCGTCGGATTCCTCCAGTGTCGGCATCAGGGCTTCGCAGCCGCGCACCGTGCCCATGAGATCGATCTCGAAGTTGCGGTACCAGCTTTTTTCCCCCTCCATCCCGCCGCCTGCGCTGACGTTCGGGATAAAGATATCGCACCCGCCCAGGGTCTCGGCCGCGCCTTCGAGCCACGCCTTGTAGGCGTCGGCGTCCCTTACATGCACGACCGAGCCATGAATTTGGACCCTGTGCTTTTCCAGATCCTTGACGGTCTCGGCGACCTGTTCGGCCTTGCGCGCGCAAAACGCGACGTCGCAGCCCTCGGCTGCAAGCAAATCGGCAATGCGGCGGCCGATTCCGCGCGTTGCGCCGGTAATGATTGCCTTGCGGCCTCTCAGGCCAAGATCCATTCTCTGCACCGTCTCGGGAAGGGGCGGCAACGGACACCGTCCGGCAAGGACGCGCCCTCGCCCAGGCTGACAATTAGGCCATACCGTGCAGACCCGCGCAAGGCTGGGGCGGCGGTCCGGCAATCCGGGTTAGAACCAAACCGTTTCAATCGGAACCTCCGACGCGGCGGAAACAAGCTCTTCGATACGCCGCTTCGCGGTTACTCAGGACGAGGAGTAGGGGTTATTTCGAACACTTTTCCCCTCATCCCGAGTAGGCGCGCTTGCGCGCCGTATCGAGGGACGCCTCGCCGCCGCGGTTCCATCTAAGGCGGATACGCCCTAGCGGCCGGCAAGCGCCGCCGGCGTTTCGACGTGGCGGCGCAGGCCCTGGAGGAACCGCGCCGCCATGGCGCCGTCTATGGCGCGGTGATCGCAGGACAGGGTCGCGGCGACCGCCGACCGGAAGGCGACGTTTCCGCCGTCGTCCTCATACGGTTCCCGGCGCACGGCGCCGATTGCGAGCACGGCCGCCTGCGGCGGCGTGACGATGGCGTCGAACTGGCGAACGTCGAACATGCCGAGATTCGACACGGTGAAGGTGCCGCCTTCGATGTCGGCGCGGGTCAGCGTGCGGGCGCGTGCGGCAGCACTCAAGCGTGCCGTCTCGCGCGCGATCGCCGTGACCGTGATGACGGCGGCATCCCGTATGACCGGCGCGACGAGGCCCTCATCCGTCGCCACCGCGAAACAGACATTGACGGCGGAGAACCGCGTAATCTCCGAAGCGGAGACGTGGGCGTTAAGGCCCGGTTCGTCGGCCAGCGCGAGGGCCGTCGCCTTGATGAAGAGGTCGTTGAGAGTCGGCTGCGGGCTGCCGGCGCCGACCGTCAGGTCGCTGCGCAGCCGGACCAGTTCTTCGACCTGCAAGTCCGCGACAACGGAAAACCGCGGAATCGTCTGTTGAGACTGCACCAGCGTCCTGGCAATAGCGCGCCGCGTCGCCGACATGGCGACCGTTTCGGACCCCGGTTCTGCCGTGCCTCTGCCGTCCGGCTGAACCGCGCCTATTTCGGGATCGGCCTGCGCCGATGAGGGTTGCGCCGCTGCCGCCGCCTCGACGTCGCGTTCGGATATTCGCCCGCCGCGGCCGGTCCCGGCCACCGTCGCAAGGTCGACGCCGAGCTCGGCAGCCCTGCGCCGGGCGAAAGGGCTTGCGTTTACCTCGCGATTGCCGCCGTCCGGTCCGGCGGCGGCGGCCGGCGGCGTCGCGACGGCGGAACTGCCCGGCCCGCCTCCCGATTCGGGCGGGGCTTCGTTTTCCGCAAGGGTCACAGGCCGGAAGCCGGCAACGAAGGCGTCGATCTCGGCGGGCGAAACGGAGGGATCGGCGATCACGGCGATCAGCGCGCCGATCGGAAAGGTCTCTCCGACGGGGGCGGCATGCCGCAGCAATCCGCCGGCCTCCGACTCGAGCGTGTTTACGATCTTGTCCGTCTCGATATCGACGAGGTCTTCGCCGCTGGCGACCGTAGCGCCTTCCCCGACATGCCAGGCGGCAACCGTGCCCTCCGTCATTTCAAGGCCCCACTTGGGAAGGGTCACGGCATAAATTCGCTCCTGCGTCATCAGCCGCCGGCGACCAACGCGCGAATTTCCGCCTCGATCCTGTTGGGGCTCGGCACGTAGGCGCGTTCCAGCTCGCGGGCGAACGGCGGCGGCGCGTGCGGCGCGGTGATCTGGACGATCGGCGCCTTGAGGTGGTGGAAACCGTTTTGTGCCACCTGGCCGGCGATGTCGGCGGCGATGCTGCATCGCGGCGGCGATTCGTCGACGATGACGAGCCTTCCGGTATTGGCCACGCTCTCGATGATCAGTTCGTCGTCGAGAGGCGAGGTCGTCCTCGGATCGATCAGGTCGCAGGTAATCCCGTCCCCGGCGAGAGTGTCGAGCGCCCTTTCGGCGAACCCGCGCATGCGGGCGATGGCGACGACGGTCGCATCGGCGCCTTCGCGGACGAGGGCCGCTTCCCCGAAGGGGATGGCATAATCGCCTTCGGGCACTTCGCCTTTCCTGGCATAGAGCGCCTTGTGCTCGAGGAAGACGACCGGATCGTCGTCCCTGATGGCGGTCGTCAACAGGCCTTTCGCATCGGCCGGCGTCGACGGCACGGCCACCTTCAGGCCGGGCACCGCGGTCAGCATCGGGTAGACGGTCTGGGAATGCTGGGGGCCGGCGTTCATGCCGGCGCCCATGGACATGCGGATCACCACCGGCGTCCGTGCCTTGCCGCCGAACATGTAGCGGAATTTGGCCGCCTGATTGTAGATCTGATCGAAACAGACGCCGACGAAATCGGCGAACATGATCTCGGCCACGGGCCTGAGCCCGGCCAGCGCCGCCCCGTTCGCGGCGCCGACGATGCTGGATTCGCTGATCGGCGTATCGATGACCCGGTCTTCCCCGAACTCGTGAATCAGACCTTTCGTGACGCCGAATATGCCGCCTGCGGCATCGCGGGTTCCCGACGATCCGCCGGCGCCCCCGGAGATATCCTCGCCCAGCACGATCACGTTTGGGTCCCGGCGCATTTCGTTGAACAGCACTTCGTTCAAGGCGTCGCGCATTGTCATCGTCGGCATGGTCTGGCTCGCGCTCAGTAGGTTGCGTAGACGTCTTCGAGCACCGCTTCGGGCGATGGCCGCGGCGCCGCCTTGGCCGCCGAGACGGCCTCATCGACCGTGTCCGCGGTTTCGCGATCGATCCCGTCGAGTTCGGCCGCTTCGAGCAACGCGCCGTCGGTCGTTCTGCGTCGGAAATTGAGCAGGCAATCGTTACCGGTGCGCAGGGCGTCGACCTCTCCCTTCGCACGGTAGAGCTGGGGATCGCCCTCGAAATGGCCGAAATACCGCATCGCCTCGGCATAGATTGCGCTCGGCCCGTTGCCGTCCCGCGCATGGCCGATCGCCTGTCGCGCGGCTTCGTGAACCGAAAAGAAATCCGTCCCGTCCGCTTCCCAGACCGGGAGGCCGAAACCGGCGATCCGCTTGACCGGATCTTCGGTGCCGACGCCGTATGACGCGCCCGTGTGCTCGCTGTAGCCGTTGTTCTCGAACACGAACACCTTGGGCACCTTGAGCACCACGGCCATGTTCATGGCCTCGAAGACGGTGCCCTGGTTGGACGCGCCGTCCCCGCTGAACGAAACCGCCACACTGCCGTCTTTCTTCACCTTCGACGCAATCGCCGCGCCGACGGCAATCGGCGGGCCGCCGCCGACGATCGCGTTCGCGCCCAGCATGCCCTTGTCGAGATCGGCGATATGCATCGAGCCGCTGCGGCCCTTGCACATGCCGTCGCGGCTTCCGTAAATCTCGAGCATCATCGCCGTCACGTCGCAGCCCTTGGCGATCGCGTGGCCGTGACCGCGATGGGTGCTGATGATGTGGTCGCGATCGGTAAGATTCTCGCAAACGCCGACGGCGATCGCTTCCTGGCCGGCGTAAAGATGAATGAAGCCGGCAATCTCTCCGGTGCGATTCTCGACGTGGAGACGCTCTTCGAACGCCCGGATCATCGCCATCTGACGGTAGGCGCGGAGCATCTGCTGGCGGCTGATTTGCACGGCGGTGAGTTCCTTCCGGGGCAGGATCGGGACGCTCGGGCGCAGTCTATCGGCGCGGCCCCATGTGTTTATAGAGACTGGCGAAATTCGTATACACGGATTCTCAGCGCTCTGCCGCCCAGCGGATGCTGCGGCGAAGCAGATCGTAAAACACCGGCAACTGCCAGGCGCCGCGCTCGACATAGGGATAGAAATCTGCCAGCGGCCGCAGGTCGTATCGGCCGCGGGCGTGCCCGAGGGTGAGGTAGAGAACCTCGCCGCCGCCATGCTCGCGCAGATACATCACGGCATGTTCCTCTTCCGGCCAGGTGTCGCGGACGAAGAGTTCCGTCTTGCCGCCGAACTCGGTGACCAGGAGCGGCCGGTTGCCGGGGAGGCAGTCCTGCAGATACTGCTCGTCCTCGACGACGAAGTTTGCGATGCCCGCGACCAGCGGATTTTCCTTCGCCTTGTTGATCACCTTGTAGCGCCCGATCGGCGAGGGATGGGCCTGGAACTGGCTGCCGATCATTGCAAGAAAGTCCGGGTCGAGCGGCGGGCATTCAACCCGGTTGTCTTCGCGGAACGACAGCACGGAGTTGGTGCCGTGCAGGGCGAGCCAGCGCCGCCCGCGGCCGAGGAAACGCGCAAGCGCCGCGATTTCGTCGCCGCGCGGAACGACGTCGCAGGTGTAGGTGATCAGGATATCCGAATCGCCGATCGCCCGGGTGTCGCTGTAGTCGGATCCCACCGTCACGCGAATCCGCTCGTGCTCGGCGAGCAGCTTGAGCAGTTCGATCCGGGCGAAATCGATGTCGTGATACTTCCCTCCGGCAACGAGATAGGCATCGATCGGTCCAGCCATCTCTTCTAGCCCTCCGCTCCGCTGCGCGTGAGGCCGATCCGGTCACGCACAGGAGTCACGCACCTTCATCCCGGCTGTCTCGCGTGTGGCGCTCGAGATAGCCGGCGATCACCTTGTGGAAATGGCGGATTCGCGTTTCCTGTTTTCCGAGCCAAAGACCCTCGAACGCCGTGGAATGCATTCCCGCCTGCACCCGGGGCAGGTTGGCGGCATCCTGGTCGAGAACGCGACCGAGCGATTTCTCGCCGTGCCTGAAATGGAGATGCCTCGGCCGGCGCAGCGGTGGCTCTTCGTCCGACTTCAGCAATCTGAAATTCTGCAGGTCGAAATACATCCGGTCGGGGTCGGTCGGATGCGGCCGATGGCGAAACAGCATCAGGTCGTCGGCGTGGGTGTTCAGAGTCACGTTGGGGAAGATCAGGTAGTTGTAGTCGTCGGTGAGCTGATCGTCGCTCAGCTCCGTGTAGTCCAGACCGGCCTCCGGACCGTGCGCGCGCTTCCATTGCTGAACCGCGCGGCGCACCTCTCCCACCCGGCCGTCGAAGTCCGCGGGCTCCATGTCCGCCTCGCGCATGATCAGCTTGATCAGCGGTGGAATCTCGGTGGTCTCGCTGACCCGGTGGCTGACCGTGGCGAACGGCACGATGTAGCGGCTGTGACGGTCGAAGCATGCGATCCGGACGTTGAAATCGTCCAGGTAGTAGAGCAGCTGGGGATGGATGCCCTGGACGTGGTAGCTCTCGTTGAAGGCGTCCACCGAGGTCTTCCAGTTGCAGTCCCACTCGACGGTCCAGTCCCGGGTCATGACCATCCGCTCGAAATGGTAGGCGTCGAGCTGGCCTGGAAGCGGATCAAGAAACTCGAGGAGCGGTTCCGGCTCCGGATTTATGGTGAACCAGACGAAACTGCCCCAGCTGTCGCACGCCAGCTCGACCAGCCCGTGACAGGGCGCGCCCTGCGGAAATGTCTCGATATCCGGAATTCTGCGAATCCGGCCGTTCAGTTCGTATTCCCAATGATGGTAGCCGCATTTCAGCGTCTCGTCCGTATGGCCGAGGCCCGGTGGGGCGACCCGATTGCCCCGGTGCTGGCAGACATTGAAGAAGGCGCGGACCGAGCCATCCTGCTGGCGCACGACCAGAATCGATTCCCGGCCGATGTCGTGAACGTAGTAGTCGCCTGCCTCCGGAATCGCATCTTCGCGACAGGCCAGGAGCCAGACCTTCGTCCACAGCGCGGCCCATTCCCGGTCCATGACCTCGGGGCTGGTGTAGTACTCCTTTGGAATGACTGCCGTGCCGAAGTCGGACCCGGAGGTTTCCACTGCCGGGAACTCTGTTGCGCCGGGTCCGGGTCGCTGTGCCGTCAACGCCACCTCGTGGCTCAAAAATTGATTCGCTGGGTAAAGCCGCCGTCGACCGGGATCTGCGTGCCGTTGACCCAGCTTGCGGCGGGACTGGCCAGGAAAACCGCATACCGGGCGATTTCATCGGCCGTGGAAAGCCGCCGTGACGGATGCTGCCGGAGGGCCGCCCTGTAGAGCCCCGGATCGGCGTGCTCCAGCACTTCCCACCGGCTTCCCTCCGACATGGCCGGCCCGGGCGCCACCGCGTTGACCCGGATTCCGGACGGCGCCAGCGCGTTCGAGAGTTGCTTGGCATAGGTCGACAGGGTGGATTTCAGCGCATTGTACGCCAGCGGCGGCCCGAACGCTTCGCCGGACAGCACCTCGCCGATGATCACGATGGCAGCGCGGCTGGATCCCTCCATTGCGTCGGCCAGTTGTTCGCATCCGCGTACGGCAGCCAGCACATCGATCTCGAAATTGCGATACCAGTCGCGCTCGCTGTCCTGGCCGTCCATCCCGCCGCCGGCGCTGACGTTGGCGATGAAAATATCGACGCCGCCCAAAGCCTCGGTCGCTTCGGACAGCCACTGCCGATAGCGCTCGCCGTCCCGCACGTCGAGGGCGGTTCCGAAGGCGCGAACGCCGCGCTTCTGAAGCGAACCGACCGCGGCGGCGACCCCGCTGTCCGCACGGGCGCAAAGCGCGATATCGCAGCCCTCTTCCGCCAGAAGCTCGGCGATCCGCCGCCCGATGCCCCGGGTCGCGCCGGTAACGATCGCCTTGCCGCCCTGCAATCCAAGGTCCATCCAGACTTCCCTCGCCGCGGCGGATACCGGCGCGTTGCTCCCCTGCATGCAATGCTAGTATACAGCAGATAACAAACCAAGCGGCCTTCCCGGCTCTCATGGCCCGCCGCTGACAGGGCCCGGACACGACGACACCGGACATCGCATGGATGAATCGGCAACCCTGACGCCGGGTCCCCAGTTCATGAGGTTTCTGGACGACGGCCGAATCCTCCTGCAGCGCTCGAGAGCGACCGGCCGTATTTTCCACTATCCGCGCGTCGCAGAGCCGGGCACGGGCTCGACGGATCTGGACTGGGTCGAGGTCTCCGGCCGGGGCCGCGTCTACTCGACCACGGTCATTCGCCGCCGGCCGCCGGAGCCGGACCGGAACATCGCCCTGATCGACCTGGACGAAGGTCCGCGCCTGTTGAGCCGGGTCGAGGATCCGGCTCCCGACCAGGTGCATATCGGCATGAGGGTGCAAGCGCGAATCGTGGAAGAGGAGGCAGCGCCGCTCATCGTCTTCGTGCGCGCAAACGGCGAGGACGCGCAGGCGTGAACGCGCATGGCGGATTTCCGCGCGGGCAAACCGCCATTGCCGGAGCCGCTACTTTCGGCATCGGGGAGTCTCCGGGCTTCGAGGCAATCGACCTGGCGGCGCAGGCGTCACTCGCCGCCTTGCGCGATGCCGGCCTTGCCGTGGGCGATGTGGATGCCTTGTTCGTCGGGCTGCCGCAGGATTACCTGTCAGGCCTGACCCTTGCGGAATATCTCGGCGTCCGGCCGAAGCTCACCGACAACAACCGGACCGGCGGTTCCAGTTTCCTGACCCATACCGTTTGGGCCGCCCTCGCGCTGTCGGCGGGCATGTGCGACGTGGCCTTGATCGCCTACGGCAGCAACCAGCGGACCGGCGCCGGGCGCCTCGTTTCCTCCTGGAGAGGCTCCCCATTCGAGGAGGCGTACCAGCCGGCCATGCCGCTCGCCGGTTACGCGCTGGCCGCGGCGCGGCACATGCACGAATACGGCACGATGCGCGAGCAACTGGCGGAGGTCGCCGTTGCCGCCCGCCGCTGGGCGCAACTCAACCCCGAGGCCTTCAAGCGCGACCCCCTTACCGTCGGCGAGTGCCTGGACGCACGGATGGTCGCCGAACCGCTCACGGTGCGGGATTGCTGTCTCGTCACCGACGGCGCCGCAGCCATCGTGATGACCCGCGCCGACCGCGCCCGCGACCTGGAGAGACCGCCGGTGTTCCTGTTGGGCGCGGGTTCGGCGGTGACTCATAAGGAAATCGCGCAGATGCCCGATCTGACCGTGACCGGGGCGGTCAAGTCCGGCCGGCAGGCCTATAAGGCGGCGGGCGTAACGCCGTCCGAAATCGACATCGTGCAGCTCTATGACGCGTTCACGATAAACACGATCCTGTTTCTGGAGGATCTCGGCTTCTGCTCCAAGGGCGAGGGCGGCCGTTTCGTCGGGGAGTCGCGCATCGCACCGGGCGGACCGCTGCCCGTCAACACGAACGGGGGCGGCCTTTCCTGCGTTCATCCGGGAATGTACGGCCTGTTCACCCTGGTCGAAGCCGTCGTGCAACTGAGAGGATCGGCCGGCGCGCGGCAGGTCGAAGGCGCGAAGCTCGCCTTGTGTCACGGCAACGGCGGTGTGCTGTCGAGCCAGGCGACGAATATCCTCGGTACCGAAGAAACCCTGTGAACGATGGAGGTTCCATGACGGCAGCGGACCGGGTTGCGGAACAGGCGCATGCGCTCGATATCGACCTGCGACGGGCGGAGACGCAGAACTGCCCGTATGCCGCCTACGACAGGCTGCGCGAAGAAGCACCGGTCTGGCACGATCCGAACACCGGTTTCTTCGTGATCTCCCGCTACGAAATCCTGAAAGAGGTTCTTCTCGATACGGAGCGTTTCAGCAACGTCCCCGATCCGGATCGGCTGTTCGTCACGCCTGAACGCACCGAACTTCTCCGGAACCTGTACGAAAAGAAGGGATGGTATCCTGCGCCCAACCTGGCGAAACGCGACGACCCGAACCACAGGCAGATGCGCAAGCTGTTCGAACAGGCGTATCGGGCGAGCAGGATCAAACAAATGGAACCGTTCGTGCGCGAGGTCAGCGAGCGGCTGGTCGGCGACTTCATCGACCGGGGCCGGTGCGATTGGGTGCGGGAGTTCGCGATTCCCCTGCCGCTCATCGTCATCATTCACCAGGTCGGCGCGCGCGAGGAGGACATGTGGCGCATCAAGGGCTGGACCGACGCCTACGTTCAGCGACTCAGCCTCATGCACGGCGACGAGACGGATGTGTGGGCGACGGAGAAAGAAATAGAGATGCAGCACTATTTCCAGCCTATCTTCGAGCGCTTGCGCGAGGAGCCCGACGACACGCTGCTCAGCCATCTGGTGAACACCGAGATTCCCGAATGGGGCCGCACGCTGAACGACAACGAACTCCACGCCGAGATGATGACCGACACCTTCGTCGGCGGCGCCGAGACCACGACAAACGCGCTGTCGGGAGGCATTCTGCTCCTGATTCAGAATCCCGGGGCCTGGCGACAGCTCAAGGCCGACCCCGACAAATACCTGCGTACTTTCGTGGAGGAGGTTCTCAGGCTGGAGAGCCCGGTCCAGTTCCTGTTCCGGTTTGCGACAAGGGACCTGGAACTCTGTGGCGTCCGCATTCCCAAGGGTAGCCGGATCATGGCCGGCTACGGCGCGGCGAATCGCGACGAACGTCACTTTCCCGAGCCAGCGCGCCTCGATCTGGAGCGGGCCAATGCAGCGAGTCATCTGGCATTCGGATCGGGCACGCACCACTGCCTCGGGGCCTCTCTCGCCCGGCGGGAGCTGTATTGCGGGTTCCGCGCCTTCATCGACCGCGTCGACGACATGCGGCTGGCCCCCGAGCAGGGCGAGCTTCAGTATGCGCCCCACATGTTCCTGCGGGCCCTGACGGAATTGCACATCGAATTCGAGGCGAAACCGGGAGGGTGACCCGTTGATGACGGCAGGCGGAACACCGGGCAGGAAACGGCGGATCATTCATGGATCTTGAGATCGAGGGGCGCGGCGCCTTCGTCGTCGGCGCCACCGGCGACATCGGGCGGGCGACGGTAGGGCGGCTGCTGGCGGAGGGCGCGCGGGTCGTGGCCGGCGCCCGTTCCATCGACCGGATGTCCGGGACGCTGGGCGCCGCGGGGCTCGACGTGCACGGCATGGTCGAAATCGACCTGCGCGACGAGGCGTCGACGGCGGCCGCGGCCGGGCGCGCCCGGGACCTCCTCGGCGGCGCCATCGACATGCTGATCTGCGCCGCCGGCGGCGACGTCACCTACGCTCCCGTGTGGGAAATCCCGCGCGACGTGTACGAACGGGACTACCGGATCAAGGTCGTCGGCACCTCGCACCTGTGCACAAAAGTCGCCGCTCACATGGTCGAACGCGGATCCGGCGCGATCGTCAACGTGATCGGGATTGCAACCGATATCGTCGTGACCGTCAATCCGGCCGGGAGCGCAGCAAACTCAGGGCTGCGGAGCTTTACGCGGGTCCTGGCCGCAGAAGTTGCCGGGTCCGGCGTCCGGGTCGTCGGCGTCAGCCCCGGCTTCGTCGAAGGCGAACGCCTGGCCCGGTTCGCCACCGACGAACAAACCCGGCGGTTGAAGGAGTCGATCCCGCTCCGTGCGCTCGCAGACCCGAAGGAACTGGCCGACGTGATCGTGTTCGTAGCATCGCCACGGGCGAGTTACATCACGGGCGAGATCGTCATCGTCGACGGCGGGGCCACCCTCCGGTGAGGTACGCGCTCCCGAGACGCGGCGTTGACGGCGCTGAAAGGAAGCCGAAACCGGGATGAGGTTTGCAGGTCGGGTACTCTTTGCCACCGGGGCCGGTTCCGGCATCGCAGCGGCAGCGGCGCGGCAATTCTCGGCCGAAGGGGGCCGGGTCGCCGTCGCCGACATCGATGGAAACCGCGCCGCGGAGATGGCGGCATCGCTGGAGGGCGCCATCGGCATCCGGTGCGACGTCTCCGACGAAGAATCGGTGAACGGCGCCGTTGCCGAAGCCCTAAAGGAGCTGGGGCGAATCGATGCCGTCCTGAACGCGGCGGGACACGCCGATTTCGGCCCGCTCGTCGACTATTCGCTCGCGCGTTGGAACCGCATGATCGCCGTTCATGCGACGGGAACTTTTCTCGTCTGCAAGGCCGCCGTGCCGGCGATGCGCGCCCAGGGCGGCGGTTCGATCGTCAACGTCTCGTCCATCGCGGCGCATGTCGGACGCATGAATCTCGTGGCCTACACCGCCGCCAAGGGCGCGATCCTGTCGATGTCGCGGCAGCTCGCGCTTGAGCTGGCCGGCGACCGGATCCGCGTCAACGTCGTGGCGCCCGGCGTCGTGCGAACCGGATTGACCGAAGCTGCCTATGTCGAACGGGGTGGCGGCGACTTCGACAAGGGCGCGGCGCAGGTCGTGGCCGACACGCCGCAGAAACGGGTCGCCGCCCCGGAAGAAATCGCCGCGCCGATTTGTTTCCTGCTTTCGGATGAGGCAAGTTTCTGCACCGGATCGGTCCTGACGCCGGACGGCGGCATGACCGCGATCTGATCGCAACGAACGCGGCCGTCCTTCGCCGGGCCGGCGGCAGAAGAACGGCGTGCATGAGCGAAGAGAGCAGAAAATCGGCGCTGGTGACCGGGGCGGCCGGCGGGCTGGGCCTCGCAATCGCCCGGCGCCTTGCCGCCGACGGCTGCCGTGTCGGGCTGATCGATATCGACGGCGACGGCGCCGTCCGCGCGGCGGCCGACATCGAGGATGCGGCGGGCTTCCGCTGCGACGTGACCTCGGAGGAGTCCGTCACCGCCATGTTCGGCCGGTTCGAGGCGGCGTTCGGCGGGCCGCCGGACATTCTGGTCAACAATGCCGGGATCGTGCGTTTCGGCGAACTGCTCGACCATCCGGTCGAGGACTTCCGGAAAGTGACGGAGGTCAACCTGGTCGGCGTCTTCCTGATGTCCCGCGAAGCCGGCGCGCGCATGGCGGTGCGTGGCAGCGGCGCCATTGTCAACATCACGTCGCTCAACGCCGTCCAGCCGAAGCCGGATATCGGCGCTTATCCGGCGACCAAGGCGGCGGTTGCCAAGCTGACCGAACAGTTCGCCCTGGCGCTCGGCCCGCGGGGCGTGCGGGTCAATGCCGTCGGGCCCGGCTTCGTCGACGCCGGCATGTCGACGTCGATCTTCAGCGACCCGGCAGTGCGCGCGGAAAGCGGCCGGGCGGTGCCGGCCGGGCGGATCGGCACGCCCGGGGACGTCGTCGCGGCCGTCGCGTTTCTGGTGTCCGACGAGGCCGGCTTCATCCACGGCCAGCACCTGATGGTTGACGGCGGAATGTCGTTCAGTCTGTGGAACCAGCTGCCGCGTATGGCACCGGAGGAAGCCGAAAGCTGACACTCCGAGCTCCCGGTGCACAAGCAGGGCAAATTTATTCTCGGATGGCCGCTTGTCCGATTCGGGCCGCTGCAATCGACCGCACTCAATTCTGCAGTCTTCCCCTTTCTGAACTGCCGGTGTCTTTTCCGCGCGCGGATTGTGTCGCTGGAAATGGTGTCGGGTTGATCGATTATTCGGCAGTTGTCGGTAACCGGCTTCCTGTCGCGACTTGAAGGTGACAGTCAGTGTGCCGGAAATTCGCAGTGAGCGCCGCCGGAGTTCTGTCGCCAATTGCTCCGGAACGCCCATTCGACCGGAGGAGCATGGCGAACGGACACGACAGCGTGAAGCAAAGCTCAATCGAGTGCATGCCGACTGCCGTAGAATTTCCCGGCCGAACCGGTATTTCCTCTATGCGCCGTTACCAAGCGGGATGTTGCTCCGGCCCTTCATGCGCTGCCAGACGATCAGGACGAGCGTCAAAACAGTGAGGCCCCAGAAGAACCAGGTGATCCAGCCCTGGAAAAAGATGGTCCAGTCGCCGTCGCCGAGACGCAGCGAACGGCGGAAATTGTCCTCCAGCAGCGGGCCGAGAATGAAGGCGATCAGGAAAGGCGCGGCCGGGATGCCGAGGCGCAGCATGCCGAAACCGACGATCCCCATGACGAACATCACGAGCACGTCGAAGATCGTGTTGTTGATGGCGTAGGCGCCGTACACGCACAGCACCAGCACGACCGGGAACAGGATCCGCTGCGGGATATCGGCGATCCGGGCGATCGACCGGATCGAGAGCTTGCCGACGATGAACAGGTAGGCCGAGCTCAGCATGATGCCGATGAAAAGCGCATAGATCAGCGTGATGTTCTGCTGGAACATCAGCGGCCCGGGCCGCAGGTCGTGGATCATGAAGGCGCCGAGGATGATCGCGGTGATGATGTCGCCGGGCACGCCCAGCGCGAGCAGCGGAATCAGGGTGGCGCCGGCCACGCCATTGTTGCCGGCTTCGGCCGCCGCGACGCCTTCCAGCTCGCCCTTGCCGAAATTGCCCGGGTTTTTCGACGTGCGCCGCGCCTCGCTGTAGGACAGGAAGGCCGCCGGCGCGCCGCCGATGCCGGGAATCACGCCCAGGATCACGCCGATCGCCGAGCCGCGCAGGATGGACTTCAGCGCCTTCCGGTAATCGAGCAGGGAGGCGCCCTTGCCGGCCAGCGCCGAGAGTTTCTGCGCGGTCCCGGTCTTCGAATAGAAGTTCAGCACCTCGGGAATCGCGAACAGGCCGATCAGCACCGGGATGAAGTTCAGCCCGCCCATCAGGTCGAAATTGCCGAAATTGAAGCGCGGCGTGCCGAAGATCGCGTCCAGGCCGACGATGGCGAGCGCCAGGCCCAGCCCGGCGGCTCCCAGTCCCTTGAGCAGGTCGTCGCCGCTCACGCTGGCGATGATCGTCAGCGAGAACACGATCAGGGTGAAGAATTCCGGCGAGCCGAAGCTGAGGGCGAAGCTGGCGAGGATGCCGGCGAAGAAGATCAGCGACAGGTTGGAAATGAAATCGGCGGTGCAGGAGGCGTAGAGCGCCATGTCGAGCGCGCGCCGCGCTTCGCCCTTGCGCGCCAGCGGATAGCCGTCGAGCCCTGTGCACGACGCCGCCGGCGTGCCCGGCGCGTTGATCAGGATGGCGGTGATAGAGCCGCCGTAGAGCCCGCCCTTGTAGACGCCGAGCAGCAGCAGGATGCCGGTGATCGGCTGCATGGTGAAGGTGAAGGGCAAGGCGAGCGCCACGCCCATCGGCGTCGTCATGCCGGGAATGGCGCCGATCACCGTGCCGATCATGACGCCGACGAACAGGGCGAGCACATTGTCGACCTGGGCGAACATGGCGAAGGAGGCGGCGAGGGTCTCCCACATGGCGTCAGATCCGCTGGAGCAGGAAGTCGAGCACGCCGCCCGGGATCGGCCGCTGCGCCGCCTTGACGAAGAACAGGTGCAGGGCTAGCGGCAACAGCAACGCGATCGGCAGCACGATCGTCGGCCGGCGCTCGCCCGCCAGCAGCATCAGCGCGACCAGCCCGAGCGTCGTGGTCAGGACAAAGCCGAGAGGCTCCAGGGTCAGGTAAATCGCCAGGAGCAGGGCCATGACCAAGAACGGTCGTAAGGCGATCCATGCAGGCCGGCCCGTCGGCGCCGCTACGGCGCCTGTCCGATTCCTGTTCCGCGAGGCGGCCGCCAGTTCGTAAATCAGCAGCAGGACGCCGATAACCCCGATCGCGCTGCAGACGATGTAAGGCCAGAAGGAGGGCGACAGGGCGCGGTATTTGACCGACGGCGGCTGCGCGATGCCGTAGGGAATGAGCACGGCGACCGCGAGGACGCCGAAGCCGAGGAAGCAAAGTCCGGCAACGATGTTCCGGTTGAGCGTCATCGCTCAGGCCGCGGCGCGGGCGTCGCCGCCGGCGCGCCCGGTCGCCAGCCGGCCGAGGTCGAAGCGCTCGTTGAACAGGTGCCGGTCGAGCGCCAGCCACACGGCCGACTGGGCCGTGGTCAGCGCGCTCACCTGGGTGTCGAAGGCGCGGCCCGGCAGGGCAGGGTCGGCCGCAGCGCGCCGGACGCCGGCGACATAGTCCAGGTGCCGCCCGACCTGGCCGGCCAGCAGCACGGCCTGGGGCTTCAGTACCGTCGCCAGCAATCGCAGTACCCGCCCGAGTTCCGCCCCGGTTTCGGCGAGGACCGCTCGCGCTTCGGCCGGCAGGCCCCGGCCGGGCTCCGCGACGTCGCGCAGCCGCCGCCCGTCGTCCGCCGGACCCGCGCCTCCCGTCAGGCCCCGATCGTCCAGCTGGCGCAGGATGGCGAGGCCGGACGCGGTATCGTCCAGCGTCGCGTCGCCCGACGGGAATCCGGCCAGTTGCCCGGCCTCGTTGGCGGCGCCGCGCACCGGCACGCCGTCGAGCATCAGCGCCGAGCCGAGGCGCAGGCCGACATTGACCAGCAGGACGTCGCGCAGACCGGCGGCGCATCCCTGCCGGGCTTCGGCCTGGAGCAGCGCGGCGGCGCGGCCCTCGGCGACGAAGGGAACTCCGGTCAGGCGGGTGAGCGTGTCGGCGGCGTTGACCGCGCGCCAGCCCAGGGGACCGCCGCTGCGCAATTCCCCCGTCGCCGGATCGACCCGGCCGGCGATCAGCGCCGCGCCGCCGAGGATGCGTCTGCGGTCCTTGCCGGATTCCGCCATCAGTTTGACGGCCGCCTGCGCCAGCGCTGCGAGCGCGGGTTCCGGCCGGTCGAGCGGCAGCCCGGCGCAGTCGCGGCGCGCGACGACCTCGCCGCGGCAGGTTGCCAGCACGATCTCCTTCTGGTTCAGCGTGATCGCCATGCCGAGCACGAAGGCGCCGTCGGCGGCGAAGCCGAGCCGGATCTGCGGCCGGCCCGCATGCCGCCGCTTGCCGGTCGCCGGATATTCGGTGAGCAGGCGAGCCTCGACGAGCTCCCGGACGATGCGGGAGACGGCGGCGTTCGTCAGCCTCACGGTCTCCGCGATGACGGTGCGCGATACGGCGCCGCGCTCGGCAATGGTCCGCAGCACGAGATGTCGGTTCTGGCGCCGCAGGTCGGTGGTGGAGGCCGAGGATGCCACGGGGCAACCTATTTTTTTATGTCGGTAAATAATTCTTGATTTGAAAATCCGGCTCTGTCAACATGTTCCTGTATCGCGTGCGGCGCGCCGGCAATCCGGGCCGGTGCAGGCGTATATCTGTGCTGTTTTCCGCGTCGCAGACGGGAAAATTCCAGGGAGGAAACGACGTGCACAAACTGACGAAATGGACAACCGCAGCCGTCGCTGCGACGGTGCTGGCCGTGGCGGCGATCCCGGCCGGGGCCGCCGACTATCCGTCGCGGCCGATCACCCTGGTTGCGCCCTACGGGCCGGGCGGCGCGGCGGACCTGCACGCCCGCATCGTCGCCGGTACGGCGCCGAAATATCTCAACCATGCCGTACTCGCGATCAACAAGGCGGGCGCCGCGGGCAGCATCGGCGCTTTCCACGTCGTGCGGGCGAAGAAGGACGGCTACACGCTCCTGTCGGCGCGGGTCGGCAGCAATGCCGGCGTCCCGGCCTTCAACCCCAGCATCCCCTACAAATGGGACCAGTTCACCTTCCTCGGCCTGACCGAGCGCAACCCGTTCGTCCTGGTGGTCAACGCAAAGTCGGACATCAAGACGTTCAAGGATTTCGAGGCGGGGATCAAGGCGGGCAAGATCAAGACCTATTCCTCGGCCGGCGTCGGCACACTGTTGCACCTGGCGGCGCTGGTGATGGCCGACGACATGGGTCTCGATCCGGAGCAGGTCACCCATATTCCGTTCAAGGGCGGCGGCAAGGCGCGCGCGGCCATCGTCGGCAACCAGGTCCATTTCCTGTGGCAGAACCTGTCCGGCGTGATCGGCGCGATCCGGGGCGGCCAGCTGCGCGCCCTGGCGATCACCACCGGCAAGCGCTTCAAGGCAGTGCCGGACGTGCCGACCGTGCGCGAACTGGGCTATCCGAACATGGAGGCGATCATCGGCTGGAGTGGCATTTTCGGCCCGCCCGGCCTGCCCAAGCCGGTGGTCGACAAATGGGTGAGCGTGCTGGCGTCGCTCAAGAAGGACCGGGCCTTCAACAAGCTGATCGGCAATCTGGGCTCGATCCCGGACATCCGCAGCCCGGCCGACACCAAGGCCTTCGTCAAGAACCAGTACGAGACCTTCAAGAAAGTGGTCGCCAAGCTGAAAAAGTAGGCTGACGACCGAAGGTTACGAAACGGGCAGGCCGGCCGCGCCTGCCCGTTTCCTTTTCCTAAAAGACTGTTGCAAGGACGCGATCCGATGGCGACGGACCAGCCGAACATCCTGTTCATCATGGCCGACCAGATGAGCGCCCGCGCGCTCCGGCACTACGGCAACCGGACGACGCTGACGCCGAACATCGACCGGCTGGCCGACGAAGGCGTCGTGTTCGAGAACTGCTATTGCAACCTGCCGATGTGCGCGCCGTCCCGCGCCTCCATGATGGCCGGCATCCTGCCGTTCGCCATCGACATGTACGACAACGCCTCGGAGTTCCACGCCGATATTCCGACCTTCGCCCATTACCTGCGCCATCTCGGCTACCGTGTGGAGCTCAGCGGCAAGATACATTTCGTCGGGCCGGACCAGATGCACGGCTTCGAGAAGCGCCACACGACGGACATCTATCCGGCGAACTTCGCCTGGACGGTCGACTGGTCGAAGGGGCGGGAGTACCGGCCGACCAACCTGACCATGGCGCCGATCCTGGAGGCCGGTCTCGCCGTGCGGACCATGCAGATGGACTATGACGACGAGGTCGAACATTTCAGCGTCCAGGCGCTCTACGACCTGGCGCGCTACGGCGCGGACCGGCCCTTCATGCTGACGGTGTCCTTCACCAGCCCGCACCATCCCTACGTCATCGACGAGAAGTATTGGGGCCTGTACGACCACGACGCGATCGAGGCGCCGGCGACCCCGCCCCTCGATCCCGACGCGATGGACCATCTCAGCCGCAACCTGCACTACTGCCAGGCGCGGCACCTCTACGATCTGACCGTCGAGGACCGCCGCGTCGCGCGGCACGCTTATTACGGCATGATCTCCTATATCGACGAGAAGGTCGGCCGGATCCTGCGGACGCTGGAAGAGACCGGCCTCGCCGACGACACTGTCGTGATCTTCACCGCCGACCATGGCGACATGATGGGCGAGCGCGGCATGTGGTTCAAACAGCACTTCTTCGACTGGTCGGGCAAGGTGCCGTTCATCGTCCACGCGCCCGATCTCTGGGCGCCGGGACGGGTCTCCGAAGCGGTCTCGCTGGTCGATCTGCTGCCGACGCTGACCGACCTGGCGAGCGGCGGGAAATTCGACGGTTTCGTCAAGCCGCTGGACGGCGCCTCGCTGCTGCCCGCGCTGGAAGGCGAGACGAGCGGCATGCCCGATACGGTCGTGTCCGAATTCGCCGCCGACGGCTCGACCGGCGTCAGCCGGATGGTGCGCAAGGGGCCGTGGAAGCTGATGTGGCTCGAGGGCGTCGATACCCTGCTCTACAATCTCGACGACGATCCGGAGGAGGTCGACGATCTGGCCGGCAATCCGGCCCATGCCGGCACGCGCGCGGAACTGGAGGAGATCCTGTTCGAGGACTGGGATCCGCTGGCCTACACCGACATCATCGCCGAGAACCAGCAACAGCGCCTGTTCATCCACCGCACGACCGGCGGAGACCCGGACTATGTCAACCTCGTACGCGAGGGCGACGACCGCCGCTATGTCCGCAACGCCGGCGCGGCGGATACCAAGGCGAAGGCGCGCTTACCCCGTGTCGAGCCGGCGCGGCCGAGCCGATAGGGTCCGCCGGGGCAGCGATGGCGGAACCTGTGGGATCGGAGCGGGACCGGCGGCGCGACCTCGGCGCGCGGCTGTTCACATTCGCCGTCGTCACGGACACCCACCTCAACCAGGGCGACGACGAGTGCAATTCGCCTTTCGCGGTAAACGCGCTGGCCAACCGGCGTTTGCGCCACGTCGTTAACGACCTGAACCGGCGCGACCTCGCCTTCGTCGTCAATGTCGGCGATCTGCTGCACCCCGTCCCGGCCGTGCCGGAGCTCTACGACCGGGCCGCCGCCCGCTACCTGGAACAGTCGGCGGCGCTGCGGCACACGCAGTATCTGACGCCGGGCAACCACGATGTCGGCGACAAGCCCAACCCGTGGGCGCCGACTGCGAGCGTATGCGACGCCTATCTCGCCTGCTGGGAGAGGCATTTCGGGGCGCACTACCGCGCGTTCGACCATGGCGACTGCCATTTCGTCATTATCAACGCCCAGCTGCTGAACAGCGGCCTGAAGGCGGAGGCGGAGCAGCGCGCCTGGCTGGAAGCCGGTCTCGCGGCGAACCGGGGCCGGCGGATCATCCTGTTCAGCCATTATCCGCCCTTCGTCGCGGACGAGGACGAACCGGAGCACTACGACAATATCGGCGAGCCGGGGCGAAGCTGGCTGACCGGCCTGGCGCGCGAACACGGCGTCGAGGCGCTGTTCGCCGGTCATGTCCACAATTTCTGGTTCAACCGGATCGGCGCAACCGACTGCTACCTCCTGCCGTCGACCGCCTTCGTCCGGCAGGACTACAGCGAGATGTACCGGGCGCCGCCCGGGCCGGACGACGAGGCCGGGCGCAATGATCGGCCGAAGCTCGGCTATGTCCTCGTCCATGTGCATGCGCGCGGGCATGTCTGCGAGCCGGTCCGCACATACGGCGCGACAGCCGATGCCCCGGTATCGCCGGGCGACCTGCCTGCGCCCCTCGCCGCGCCGCATCCGAAAACGATCGGCCACAGCGCGTTCGGTTTCGACATGCGCCAGGACTGGATGGAGACGGTTGAAGTGCCGCCCTCGGGCGGGCTGGACGAGTTCGGCCGCAAGCGCGCGCGCAACGACTATCCGCTGCTCGGCCTGTGGGAAATGGGCATCCGCAACCTCCGCATCCCGCTGAGCGATCTGGCGACGCCGGAACGGCGCGACCGGCTGCGGGCCCTCGCCGAACACGGCTTTGCCTACACGCTGTTCACCTTCGGCCTGCCCGACCCGCGGGCCCGCGCACTCATCGAGAAAAATGCGGACCTGTTGAGCGCGTGGGAAGCCGGTTTCGACATGGCAGCAGCCGAGTGCAGCCTGCCGGAAATCGCCGCAACGGCCGCGGCGGCCGGGGTGCCGCTTTATCTCTCGCGGCTGCGCGGCCATGACGAAATCCGCGCCGAGGCCGGGCGCTATTACCATTTCATCAATCACGGATTCGATGCGTCGGACCGGGCGCGGATCGAGGCGCTGCTGGCACTGCCGGCTGTGGCCGAATCCCTTGCCGGCCTCGTGTTCCACCTGCCGCCGGATGCGCCGGTGTGCGAAACCCTGGACTGTATCGATACGCTGGCGGGCGATTTCGGACTTGGCGCGTCGGTTCATCTGCGGACGGCCGGATTGAACCCGGCGCAGGCGGAACGCAACGACCATCGGATTGCCTGCCGCATGGCCGAAGCCCTGTTCGCCGCCAAAACGCTCGGCAACGTCAGGGTCTTCGCCGATACCCTGGTCGATCACGACCGCGGCTATTTCGTGCGCCACGGCGCTTTCGACAGGTTGTGCAATCCGCGGCTCGCCGCCCGCGTGGTTCGGCATCTAAATTCTGTGCTGGAACATTTTCCGGATTGTTTCGGCGGGAGCGCCGTTGCGGAAGCGATTTCGGCCGGCGGCCGCATTGTGAAATCCGTCGGGCGGCGGGGCTCGATCGATCTTTTCCTTCCGGGCACCGACCCGGAACGGTCGCACGCACCGGCCCATTCGTCTGCCGGGAATTCGTCAGACACGATCTTGTTTGATCTCAATTCGGGCCTGAGCCCGAAGCACGCTGACGCCGGGCTCGTTGCCGCGGTGCACAGGTAAGACGGTGACCGGGCGTGCCGAATCGGCCTCAAGCGGGGAACCATGATACCGCGAAATTGCTTGATTTGGATGAAGGTCCCGGGGGTGCGGGCCCCCGCAATCACAAAAAACGCCTGTGCATGGTCAAGCATATAATTCCCGGATCTTTCCCGGGCGGGGCTCCGGTCGTCGCGCTGTAGCGAAAGGATACCTCCGCGCCGCCGTCCCTTCGACTTCGCTCAGGGCGGGCACTGCGGGCGGCTCCGGTCGAAGTGACCGGACTATGCTTGAGGTTATCGACCCGGTTCCGCCTCGCCGCTCACCCGCCCGCCAGCGTCGGCCATAGGTTATCCGCGCCGTCGCGGCAGACCTGCCCGCCGAGGCGGCGGCTCCACCAGGCTTCGTTGCCGAAATCCTCACGCCATTGCCAGATCGCCCGGGTCAGCCGGTGCAGCGGGTATTCCGCGGTGAAGCCCATGGCGCCGTGGAACTGGTGCGCGGCCTTTGCGGCGATCGTGCCGGCCCGGCCGGCGGCAATTTTCGCCGAAGCGGCGAGGAACGGGTCGTCCCGGTCGAGCCCCCGGTCCAGCCCGGCGAAGGCGGCGCGGGCGATCTGGGCGGCGGCGGCGACCTCGGCCGCGGCGACCGCGATATGCTGCTGCACCGCCTGGAAGCGCGCGAGAGGCCGGCCGAACTGGCTTCGGTCCCGGACATAGCCGATGGTCATTTCCAGCGCTGCCGCTGCCGCGCCGGCAGTCTGCACCGCGCGGGCCGCCGCCATCGCCTGCCGGTACGATGCGATCTCATCGGTCGCGCCCGGCAGCGGGGCCGAAGCCGGCACGCCGTTCAGCAGCGCACCGCCATCCGCCGCCGCGGCGGCCGGCTCACCGGCCAGGTCGACGGCGCGCGCGTTCTGCGGCCAGGCCACGCGGCAGCCCGGTTCGGCCAGCACCAGCGGTTCGTCCGGCACGGTTGCCCCCTGCCGCGACAGCAGCCAGGCCAGCACCGCGGTATCGGCGGCGGGCGAAGGATCGCCGAGCGCACCCAGCGCCTCGATAGCCGCGGCCGCTTCGGCCAGCGACGCGCCGGCGCCGCCTCGCGCTTCCGGAACCAGCAGCTTCGGCAGGCCGAGACCGGCGACCGCCTGCCAATGATCGCCCGACCATTCGAGCGCCCGGCCCGCCGGCCCCTCATAGGCGGCGGCGTGCGGCGCCAACGCCTGCCGGACGGCGTCGGCGAACGCGGCAGCGGCCGTATCGCCGTTCCGGCTCATCGCAGCCCCAGCCCGCGGGCGACGATGCCGCGCACCACCTCGCGCGCGCCGCCGCGCAGGGTGAAGGACGGCGTGTGCAGCACATCGTAGGCCAGCAGTTCTTCGAGCAGTGCCGGGCGCGCACCGGCCGCGGTTTCCGCCAGAATGCGCCGCGCAATCTCCGGCGTGTCCTGTTCCAATGCGGTGCCGACCTCCTTGACCAATGCCGCCTCGGTGTTCGGCGTCTCTCCCCGGTCGAGCGCGCCGGCGACCTGGATCGAGAGCAGGCGGACTGCCGCCAGCCGCGCCACCAATGTGCCGATCTCCCGGGCCGTCACCGGGTCGGGGGCCGTTCCGGCGGCCCGCACCAGTTCGACGATCAGGCGGAAGGTCGAGAGGAAGCGGTCGGGCGCGCTGCGCTCGAACGCCAGCTCGCTCATCACCTGGCGCCAGCCGTCGCCCGGATTGCCGACGATCCGGTCGGCTGGGATGTCGTGATCCTCGAACACGACCTCGTTGAAATGATGATCGCCCGCCAGATTGTGGATCGGGCGGATCGCGATGTCCGGCGCGCTGAGGTCGATCAGGAACTGGCTCAATCCGCCATGTCTGTCATCGGGGCGGTCCTCGCCCGAATCGCCGGTCCTGCCCCCGGTCCTGCAAAGCGCGATCATCCAGTCGTCGCGGTGGGCGTTCGACGACCAGACCTTCGTGCCGTTGATGCGCCAGCCGTTGCCGACCGGCTCGGCCCGGGTCCGGGCCGCGGCGAGGTCGGAGCCGCTGTCGGGCTCGCTCATGCCGATGGCGAAGCAGATTTCGGTCGTCGCGATGCGCGGCAGGAACCAGGCGCGCTGTTCCTCCGTGCCGAAGCGCAGGATCAGCGGAGCGGTCTGCCGGTCGGCGATCCAGTGCGCCGCGACCGGCGCGCCGCCCGCCAGCAATTCCTCCAGCACGACATAGCGCTCGAGCAGGCCCTTCTCGTGGCCGCCATAGCGTTGCGGGATCGCCATGCCGACCCAGCCGCGTTCCGCCAGCCGCGCGCTGAAACCCCGGTCGAAACCCTCCCAGGAGCCGACCCAGCTGTCGACTCCGGCGCGCTGCCGCTCTTCGGCCAGAAAAACGCGCACCTCGGCGCGCAGGCCGGCGTAGGGCGCAAGGTCGGGCAGCGGCGTGTCGGCGAAGAACTGCATGGCGGGCGTGTTACGGCATCATGGCGCGCGGGGGAAGCCACAGTCGGGCAATCCGGCCAGTTCGGGAAAGACGGCAGCGCCGGCGCCGCGCAGCGGCTATCATGGGCGGCCTGTCCGCAGCGCCAACGGAGCAATGCCATGCCGCCTTCCGGGGAGATCGTCGGTTTCATCGGCCTCGGCAATATGGGCCGGCCGATGGGCGCGAGCCTGGCGCGCTCGGGATTCGAGGTCGTCGGCTACGATGCCGACAGCGCGGCCGCCGCCGCCTTCGCCGGGGAGACCGGCTGCCGGACCGCCCCAACGCTTGCCGCGCTTGCCGCCGCCGCGTCGGTCGCTGTGACCATGTTGCCGACCGGCGCCATCGTCCGGCAGGTCCTGCTTGAGGAAGAGGGCGGCGCGCTGGCCCACGGCCTCGGCGTCGGCAATGCCGGGGGCGGCCTGGTTATCGATATGAGTTCCTCCGAGCCGGTCGGCACGCGCGCGCTCGGCGCTGCGCTCGCCGAACGCGGTGTCGGCCTGGTCGACGCGCCGGTCAGCGGCGGCGTCGAGAAAGCGCGCGACGGCACGCTCGCCATCATGATCGGCGCGGACGACGCGCCGGCGGCCGAACGGGCGGAACCGGTCCTGCGCGCCATGGGCGACCGGCTGTTCCGCGCCGGCCCGCTCGGCGCCGGCCACGCGGCAAAGGCGCTGAACAACTATATCGCGGCGGCGGCCTTTACCGCAGCGTCCGAAGCCCTGATCGTCGGCGACGCCTTCGGCCTGGAGCGCGAGACCCTGCTGACCATCGTCAACAATTCGACCGGCCGGAACTTCAACTCGGAAGTGCCGATGAAGCAGCACGTCCTGCCCCGGACCTTCGCCACCGGCTTCAAGCTCGGGCTGATGGCCAAGGATGTCGCCATCGCTGCGGATCTGGCGGAGGCGGTCGGTGCAGACGCGCCGCTCGCCGTGACCATGAAGGCGCGCTGGGCCGAGGCCAACGCCGCGCTCGGCCCCGGCGCCGACTTCACCCGGGCGATTACGCACTGGGAGCCCAAGTGACCACCCCTCCCGCTATCCCGGTCACCGTGATCGGCGGCTATCTCGGCGCCGGCAAGACGACCTGCGTGAACGATCTTCTGGCGGCAGAGCACGGGCTGCGCCTCGCCGTGCTGGTCAACGATTTCGGCGCGGTCAATGTCGACGCCGGCCTGATCGCCGAGCACGGCGGCGACACGATGGCGCTGACCAACGGCTGCGTCTGCTGCGCCATCGCCGACGATCTGGGCGCGGCGCTCCAGGCCCAGGTCGCGCGCCAGCCGCCGCCGGACCGCATCGTGATCGAGGCGAGCGGCGTCGCCGACCCGGCGCGGGTCATGCGCCTCGCCGGCAACTGGCCGGGCTGCCGGCCGGCGGGAACCGCCGTGCTGGCCGACGCCGCGACGATCCGAGAACGCGCGCGGGACAAGTTCGTCGGAGGCCTGGTCGTGCAGCAGATGCAGGCGGCGGACCTGCTGGTGCTCAACAAGCTGGACCTGCTGACGAAGGAGGAATCCGGGCCGCTGCGCGCCTGGGTGCGGGCGCAGGCGGAGACGGCGGACATCGTCGAGACCCGCTTCGCGCGGATCGACCCGGCGCGCCTGTTCGGTGTCGGCGGCGCGGAACCGACGGCGCCGCCCCGCAAAGCCGAAGAGAAGGAAGACCCCGGCCACGGCCTGGCGTCGGTCGTCTGGCGGCCGGCCGGTCCGGTGGATCCCGCCGCCTTCCGGCGTCTCCTCGCCAACCGGCCTGAGATCCACCGCGCCAAGGGCGCCGTCGCCACCGATGCGGGCCTGCAACGGATCGACTGGAGCGGCGGGCGGCTCGGCCTCTCCGAAGCATCGCCCGGCCCGGCGCGCGTCGTCCTGGTCGGCCCGTTCGATGCGGCGGCCGGGCAAGCCCTGCTCCGGGCGCTAGACGCCTGTGCGTAAGCGGGCTGTCCGTTCCGGGAACTGCCGGGTAAGGCGCTCGGTATCCCCACCGGAGCACCCTCGCCCTTCGATACGCCGCTTCGCGGCTACTCAGGGTGAGGGTGAGTAGTGTAAGGACGGCAACCGATTTCCCTCCTCCCTCACCCCGAGTAGCCCCGGACTTAGTCCGGAGAGGACTTCGTACCAATCTTATAGGTCATTGTAATATTTGAATAAATCTCTTATTTCTCGACGTCTTAAAGCGGAAAGTCCAGGATCAGTCATCAAGTAGAATGCAGATTTTTTACGAATTCTGGCGGTGCTTCAGTGGACCTCGACGCCGTTTGGCGGAAACGGCCTGTCTGTTGCTTTCGCGCGCATTCACGCGCTGCGTCCACGCCCAGGTCAGGAGATCGGCACGCGCATAACAGACCTGTCTCCCGAACCTGCAGCATGCAGGGCCCTCGCCCGCCGCCTGGAGGCGTTCCAGCTTGCGTACTCCAATCCTGAGGACGCTGGCTGCTTCGTGCTTGGTCAGAAAGACCTGGCGGCGATATTCGGGTGGATGCCTGCCGGCAGCCTGGTCTGCCTCTGACGCCGGAGTGGTCTTTCCCTGCGACCTGTCGTCCTGCACGAACGTGCTCGCGCCATGGATGAATGTCGTGCTGCCGGCGTCCTTGAGCATCCTTGCGATCACGGCGCGCTCGGAAGGGGTTGCGGCGTCAACCATCCAGGCTCGCACCCGTTCCACCGCAGAGAGTCGCGTCGCCGCTCCGTCGCCGAGCGCGTCGACAAACCACGGATAGCCAGCGGCATCGGTTCCGAACCTCGTGGCCCTTGTGGCGGTGACGTCGAGGAAGGCCTCGACCTCGCGTCTGAAGACGGGGCCGATCGGCGCTTCGCCCAGGAAACCGAGCAGGCGGTCTGCCGTCTGCAGCGTCACCGTCTGCTGCACGGCGAGCCGTTCCACGAAATTGGGTCGACTGAGTGCGCGCTTGCCGAACTGTCATTCGGCGCGTGCTTTTGACCCCCAGACATCTTCAACTTCAATGAGTTATCATGCTGATCGGCGTCCAACAGCCGAGCCGAACAACAGGCCCGCATGAAAATGATCGGCCGCCACCTCTTTCAGCTGCAGGTACTCGGCGATCTCCTCGCTTTGGTTCCGTGTCGCGCAGTAGACGATCGCGCCACCAGGTTCGCGATGCGACTCCGGCATTTCATGGAAGAGTCCCGCAGATAAACCTCGCGATCCTTCCTTTCCGCCTTGATCGCGAGGAACGCCCAAACCACCGCGAGCTGCTGTATCCAGACGGTCTCCAGCGCCGAGGACAATCGATCGGCGCCCAAATAGCTGCAGAACCCATTTTGAGCTTGCCGTCTTGGATCGAAGATTTCAACAGGAAGATCAGATAAAATAGTGTAGAGTTTGCACGTTTTACATTTGCAAATTGTGGACATTGTACTACAAATTAAGTCTACAAACACTAACTCATCAATATGCATTCATTGCACTTTGGAACTACAAAATTACCAATGTTCCTCCGGTCGCCAAACCGGCACTGCCCCCCCTCGACATATCCGGCGCGTCACCGGGAACCTCGGACTTCTGGGATATCCGACTGTGCGCCGAGCGGGCGAACCGTGTCTGGTTGTGTGAACGCCTCTTCAAACTTGGGTGTGCCGTTGTGCCGTGGCGCCAAGCCGAATCAAACGGCGAGCTCCCGGCCAGACCTTAACTCCGCGGCATCACCTCGCCATACTCGGTCAGAAGGCCGCGCAAACCGTTGATCTGCGCGGTGCGGAAATTCACACGCCGCTGGCGCTTCCGGTGGAGCACCGGGATCGCCTGTTGCTCCTTGCTCTTCGCGGCACCGGTCCTGATGGCGAATGTGGAACTGGCCGTTATCGGCGCCCTCTTGTGCCGCCTAACGGTTCGGCAATTTTCTTGCGATCGCGGTGCGGCGGGTGCTTTATTTGTAACGCGATTATGTAGTCTTAGAAAATGGAATTTGTAGAATTCCAAATAATGCCTCACTACGATGGCAATAGATTATCTACACAAAATAGGTATTCCAAAATATCTGTTTTTGCATAGTATTCGAGCTGGCTGGAAAGCCATTGGGCAGTTGAAAGCGGAGATTTTCGTGTTTGAGTTGTCGTGTCGATCCTGTACGGCCTTCGCTCCCGGAATCTCACCGTTTTCCCACCGGTCCTTCGATCGGACGGGAGGCGCGGACCATTCACCGTGGTGGTAACCCGAGGACCAGGCGGCCCGCGGTTCCGACTGAAAATCATTTATTTTTTTTGCCGATCAAAAATTCTCACTTCGGCCTTTTGTCCATTCCCCCGAGTACGGTGTTGGTGGAGTGAGCCTCAATGGAGGTGTGGGTAAGTGGGTTGTCGCAGCGACCGCCAAGAGTCTGGCGGCGACAAACCCGGTTAGCGTCGGAGAGCGATTCACTCGATCGAGGAAGGTGCTCGCTGGACGAGGTAACAACGGCTGCACCGCCTTCGAGTACGTCGGAATACTTGCAAAGACGCGCGGTGGAATCGTCGATACCGCCAGAAAGATGCTCGACCCTCTCGACGAGAGAGCCCGCCGTGTCGTGCACGTTTCCGATCACCGTCTCCGAAGAAAGATCGAGCCGAGCCCATGCTGCGATTTGCCGAAGAGATCATGCTTCTCATCCTGGACGACGGCGGGGAGTTTGCCCGCGTACCCAGATGGTCGCTGCATTGCGCGCTGGCGGGCGGGGTGCTGATGGACCTCGCCCTGGAGGGCCGGATCGACACCGACCCAGAACGGCTCTTCGTGGTCGATCCCGCTCCCGTCGGCGACGACCTCCTCGACCCGGTCCTCGCTCAAATCGCGGAGACGCCCGAGACGTTCGACGCCCGATATTGGGTCCAGACCACGGCGGAAGGCGCCGAGCGGATTCGGGTGCGCTCGCTCGAACGCCTTGTTGAGCAGGGCATTCTCGAGTTCCGTGACCAGCGCTTCATGTGGGTGCTTCGGTCGCGTCGCTACCCGACGATCGACGGCAAGGCCGACCGTGAGGTGAAGCTGCGGATCATGTCGGTGCTGTTCAGCGACGAGATTCCCGACCCTCGCGACAGCGCCATCGTCGGCCTCGCGGACACCTGCGGCATCTCAAAGCAATTGCTGTCGAAGCGGGAACTCGAGGGTGCCTCTGAGCGTATCGCGCTGGCGAGCCGGCTGGACCTGATGCTTCGCGCCGTCTCCTGGGCGGTTCAGGACCGCAGGACGCCGCCCGCCAAGCGGGTCGCTATTGCTGTGGGCGCGGATTCTGAACTGCCCCCGCTGGGCGGTCTGGCATCCGTGTCCCACGACGGCAAGGAGTATGTGATTGCCAATGTGGACGGGCGCTACTACGCCGTCGACGGGCGCTGCGAACATGCCGGCGCGCGGCTGGTCCGGGGACACCTGGACGACTGCCGACTGACCTGCCCGGCGCACGGCTGGACCTACGACGTGACGGACGGCTCTATCGTCAAGCCGCCGCTGGAGCGCCGGCGCCTGCGCAGCTACGCGGTGCGCGTGAAGGGCGGAACGATTGAACTGGCGCCGGCCACATGACGCACCGCCGCCGAAAACCCGCCCGCACTCGGGCACCCGGGCCGTCGCCGGCGGGCCTTCCGCCTGCACTCCCCACCCGCTCGATCGATACACGGAAAGGATGAAGATGCCATGCGCGAACTATGGATTAACATGCACCTCTGGGTCGCCGCGTTCTTCACGCCCATCCTGTTGATCATCGCGATCTCGGGGGGACTTTACCTTGTGGGCATCAAGGGAACGACAGTCGATAGCGCTGTCTCCCTGCCCGCGGACGCGAAGCTGGATCCCAAATCCACAAACCTGAAGGCGGACGTCGATGCGCTGCTCCAGAAGGCCGGGATCGACCACAGTTTCGAATACATCAAGAAGAGTGGTTCGACGCTCACCACACGTCCGACCTCGCGCACCTATTACGTTTTCAAGGTTGCAGACGGGAGCGTCGAGGCGACCCAAGCCGTGCCGGATCTGCAGAAGCGGCTGATCGAGCTGCACAAGGGACACGGGCCGCTCGCGTTCAAATGGCTGCAGCGCATCACCGCCATCGGCCTGATCTTCGCAATTTTGGCGGGGCTCTGGCTCGCTCTGTCTGAACGAGAGCTGTGGCGGCACGGCGCCATCGCAACGGGAGCAGGGCTGGTTGTTGCCGTCGTGCTGGGCTTTTTCCTCTGAGGGCCGCACCCTGCTGGCGAAGAGCGATCGGTAAAGATCCCAGCCTAGTCGGCCAGGCCGCGCTCGGACGCGGGTTCCCAGTTCCAGAGCAGGAGGTCGTCGAGCCAGCCCTGCGGCGTCTCGGCGATGCGGCCGAGAACGTCGGCGAGCCAGGCAAGCGCCTCGGCAGTCTCGGCAACATCGGCGCGCGCCTGAGGCTGCGGAGCTCGTTGGCCGACAGGTCGGGCGGCGAAACCCCCGACGGGCGCCACCCGCTCCCCGGTCATCGGGTCGACCGGCCGGTCCGGCCTGAGCGCCCTCCCGTTCCGAACCCGATCAGCCGCCATCCGCACTCCTAACTTCCTCGGCTTCGAATTTGTCTTCAGATTCGAAAATGGTAACCGGTCTCCACATGCTGTCGATTGCTGTCCCTATACTGACAAAATCTAAATTCTATTTGGTGACCGTTTCCGAAATCTCCAATTCATGGTTCTGAGGAGAAGATATTTTGTTCAATAATTGCAGATTGACGTGGCACCGTGGCGGAATTGGTTCCAGCTTTTGTCGCGGTCCGACTTCGACAGAACAACGGTCAAATTAGTCGGAATCCGCAGAGACTAGATTATACCGGGGATCCAACATTGTCCGACCGACACTAACGCATGCAAGACCGAGGCTCCAGAATCTCCTCGTCTAGCAGCCCGTCTTCGGGCCGCCAGTCCCGCTCAAGATTGGATTTCTCGAGTGTTCCTTCACCTTTTCCATACCCGTGCGGCATTGGTGGGGGGCTAAGTGCCGACTCGCCGAACGTTTCCAACGTTCCCCCAGGCGCGGACCGGTCAGAGCATGCCCCATCGCCGTCCCCGGGCTCATCGGATCGCTCGTCCAGCGGGCCTCGCAGAGCGTTCACAATTTGTTGCGTCACAGCCGCGCGAAATAGATCGGCCACACTGGCTCTCGCGCCGCGGAAAAATCGATGCCATACGCGCAAATCCACCTCGCCGCCCTGGACGTCCCCGTCGGTTGAATCGCCCACATGGATCGTCGTCTTGGGGTTCCGCAACATGCGCCCGGCTGCGATGCAGTCGGTGGTCACCGTGTCATCTTCGGCCATGTCCAATATCCCCGTACTGCAGCGTCATCCCTCGTCGACCGGCTAAGCAACGTCGACATTCGCGCCGACACACTCATTGTCGAACGATGGTTCCGAAGGTTACTGGGAAAACGCGAGTTCTTCCTCAATTATTTTTTGTAGGATTGAAGGGTCTATCCGCAATAATACTACAATACCAAACTACAAATATAATCCACATTCGGTAGAATTTCTACCAGTCTTTGACAACCAGAACATCTGGTCAGGCAATTGTTATGCAGTCGTTTACTGGAATAGATAACCAAATTTTGGGATTTTGTTACCGAGTCCGGCTGGAGCCGCATATGCGGGAGTTCAACGTTTTCGAAGCGGCTGTTCCAGAGCCCGCCGGCGCCGTTGGCATAGGGCATGGCGTTCAGCATCCGGTTCGGCGACGCCAAGGGCTCGACGACGATATGCAAGCCCGCCCGGGCGTCCGGGCGGCGCCTGGCACAATGACCGGCCCCCCCTCGTCCCTGCCGGCCGCTCCGATCGAGGAAGGTCCGGTGCTTCCGCTCGATATCGACGCCGTGCGCGTACGCTTCGGGGTCGGCAGTCCCCGCTTCGATGCAGCCGACCCTCTGGCCGGCGGCCCCCGAGAGCTGTGCCGGGAGTGACAGGGACAAGGCCGTTCGCTCCCGGTCCGCAGCTCTGGCCAGCGGGTGCTCAGTTGGCGAATTCACCGTCGACCGCGGACGCCGCGGTCACTCGACCGGACTGAGAAACTCCGCAGTGCGCTCCATGGAGAAACTCCCCTACGTCCTCACGAACGTAACGGAGTCTCAAATCCCGAGACTGAGCGGAAGGTGCCCTGCCGTATCGCTTACGCACTTGTAGTAAATTTGCAGTCATATTTGCAGCTTGTTTATTGTATTACACTACACATTTAAGTAGCTGCAAGAGTGTTATGGGAGCCATAAGCTTACGGCATGTCTACACATGGTATGTCGATAATTAATGGTGCCGATCCCCGTAGTCTGCGGATGGTTGCGGTGGTCTGGGAGAGAGCGCGATTTGGGCGCGGTCTGCCGTCTCTTTCCGGGCACGAGCGATGAGCGGTACCGATCCGATGGCGACCGGAGGCGGCGACACGCGGTCATCGTCCGCGGACAACGGCAGACACTCCGACGACGGGCGGTCGCTTCCCTGGCTACTGGGCCAGAAAGTCTCGGTTCCCGAGCGGGTGGCCGGCTATCTCCACCGCGCGGAGCTGGTCGAGCTCGCCATGCCGACCCGCCGGCGTCTCACAGTAGTGCAGGCGGCCGGCGGGTTCGGCAAGACGACCCTGCTTGCCGAGTGCTGTCGCCGGCTGCGCGAGGACGGGGTGCGCACCGGTTGGGTTTCCGTGGACGAGCAGGATGAGCCTGGCGTTCTCGACACCTACATCGCGTACGCCTGCCAGACCGCCATGGCAGGCGTGGCTGCGGCGTTGGAGGGCCTCGCGACATCGGACCTTGGCCAGGTGAGGGGCGGGACGGAACGCCGTATCGAGATTGCGTTGCGCGAGATCGCGGACCTCGGGGAGCCGTTCGTACTGGTTTTCGATGAGCTGGAGCGTCTGGAGAACCTCGAATCGGCGGCGCAGCTGGAGTTCATGCTGAAGCGCGGCCCGCCCAATCTGCATCTCGCATTTGCATGCCGGGAGCTTCCCACCGGCGTGAACATTGCCGGTGTCGTGCTGGAGGGCCGCGGTGCGGTCCTGTCGGCGGACGACTTGCGCTTCTCCCGCCTGGAAGTAACGGAACTCTTCGAGGGGAAGCTCTCAGGAGACCGGCTGGAGGCGCTGATGTCGGAGTCGGCGGGCTGGCCGTTCGCGCTCAGGATTTCCCACAACGAGATGGCTGGCGGCGGGCGGGGGGCCGCGCGCGTATCGCAGGACTTCGTAGAGAACTGGGTGGAATCGCGGCTCTTCGCCGGGATCGGGGCGGAAGACCGGGAATTCCTCCTCGATATCGGCTTGTTCGCGTGGATGGATGCGGCGCTCCTCGACGACGTATTGGAGCGCAGCGGTTCGATGCGTGCTATCGGCACGATGCCGGTCCTGACAGGGCTGCTGGAGCCGGTTCGCGACGGCGCGATGGATGTCTGGCGGCTGCATCCGTTGATCCGGGAACATTGCATAAGGCGGCGCTACCGGGAGACGCCGCAACGGTTTCGGGCCATCAACCGGCGGATTGCCGAGGCCCTTGCGCGCCGGGGCCAGACGGCATCCGCCATGCGGCACGCCATCGAGGCCGGGGAGCCGGCGTTCGCGGGCGAGATCATGGAGCGCGCGGGCGGCGTGCGCCTGTTCATCCGGGAAGGACTGGCCCAGTTCCTGGCCGCCGAACGTCGGCTGACCGAGGACGTTGTCGACGCGCGCCCGCGACTGGGGCTGGCGCGCTGCCTGGCGCTCGTCGTGTCGGGGCGGATGGAAGAGGCGAAGGAGCGATACGTTCCTCTGGCCGCGCGCATCGGCTGCCTCGAAGACGATGCCAGCGAGGCCGCGCTGGAGTTGGCTGCGGAGAATTGCGTGGTCCGCGGCCTGATTGCCATGTATGGCGGCGAGCGCCTCGGTTCGGCGGTGATCAGGACGCATTTGACCGAGGTTGCGCGGCTGGCGAAGTCGCCGTCGATCGATGTGCTGACCCGGGGCCTCATGGAGTGCAGCCTCTGCGTCGCGGGCGGTATGACCGCCAATTTCGAGACCGCGCTCGACCATGCCGCTCGGGCGCGGCCGTACTTGCTTCAGAGCCGCTACACGATGATCTTTCTCGATGTACAGACTGGACAGATCGCCCTGGCGCAGGGAAGGGCGAAGGACGCGGAGGCGCAGTATCGTCGGGCCGAGAGGGTCGCGCAGGAGCTCTACGGGGCCGAAAGTGAGCCGTCAGCGATCTGCGGAGCTCTGCTGCAGGAGCTTGCATTGGAGTGCGGCCGCGCCCTGCCCCATGCGGAGTCTGCCGGCATTTCCGAGGCGCTGGCGACGGGCAGTTCGCCCGTCCAGGCCTATGCCGCGGCCAGCGGCACGGTGCTGGAGCTGAAGCTCCGGGACGAGGGTGTCGAGAGCGCATTGACGTCCGCAGAGGCCGTGCTGGATTACGTGCGGGGTGCCCGGTTGTCGGCGCTGACGAGGCATGCCACGGCGCTCAGGGTTTCTCTGCTGGTGACTGCGGGGCGAATCGGCGATGCGGAAAGGGCCTGGAAATCGGACGATTTGCCGGAGCAGACAGCCGGCTGCCTGGACCTGGAAGGTCAGAGCTGGCGGGAAATGGAGGCGCTGTCCTGCGCAAGGCTGCGTCTGATGATCGGGAGCGGGCGCTTCGGGGAAGGCCGCGCCTTCGCCAGGGAGTTGCGCGAGCTGGCGGCGGCGAGGGGGCTGCGGCGGACGCTGATGCGCGCGCTCGCGCTGTCGGCCGTGCTGGAAGTCCGCGCCGGCGGAGCGGCGACCGGACATCTGGAATCCTATCTGGATCTGTACGCCGAGACGCCATATGCTTGGCCGCTGGCGCGGGAACGCGAGGATTGCGCGCAGGCCCTGGCCGCCTTCCTGGAAGCGGACCGGGACTTCGGCGGCAAGGAGGCGGCGCGATCGCTACTGGCGGCGATGGAGCGGGCCGGGACTCCTCTGCAGCCGGTGCTGACCGCGCGCGAGAGGGATGTGCTGCAGCGGCTCGGAAGGCAGCGGGACAAGGAGATCGCTACCGAGGTCGGCCTCAGCGCTTTCGGCGTGCGCTATCACATCCGCAAGCTGTTCGCCAAGCTGGGGGTGCGGAAGCGGTCGGAAGCGGTGCAGCGCGCAAAGGAGATGGGCCTGCTACCCGGGGATTTCTGAGTGAACGCTGTTCCATTCGACACCGCCTGCGAGAGATGGCCACCGCAATGAATTTGGTGCCGTATCGACGGGGAGTCCGCCGTGCGAAACTGCATCCCCGCAGACGATGGGATTTTGCGGCGCTGGGAATAAACGGACGAACTGGTTCGGTCAAACCCGGCATCTGTCGATGATACGTAAGCTCCGCAGTCACAACGATGTGCAGAGCACCGCGTGCTTAGCACATCTTGCGCGGGACTCGGTGAAGACCGCCAGCGATCAGAATTCGGGGAGCCTTGCCGCGAACACGAACTCGGCTCCGAACGGTGGCGGGACTGCGTGAGCCGGGTAGCCGCCAGCGTGCTCTCGATCCCGGTGGCCAGCCGCGCTCGGCGGCGCGCTGGGTCTCGGGCCAACGGACCCTGAGCCAGGCCGACGGGTATCCTGTGTTGCCGACACAACTTCCGCATCGCCTTGACGATGTAAGGAATATTCCTTACCATCACGCACAGCACAGGAGGAGCGCCGGTCATGTCGATCATCCACGAAGTCGCCACGATGACCTCGAAGGGACAGATCACCCTGCCCAAGACGGTCCGTCAGGCGCTGGGGGTCGATGTCGGCGCCAAGGTGGCGTTCGAACTCCACGAGGACGGACAGATCGTCGTCAGCCGCGCCGACACCGAGCATGAAGATCCGGCCATCGCTGCGTTCCTGGATCTGCTCGCCGGCGATATCCAGGCCGGTCGGCATGTTCGGGCGCTTCCGGACGACCTGGCACGGGACATGCTCGATCATGCCGAGGGTGACGCGGGACCGGACGAGGACATCGACGGCGACGTCGACCTCTGATGCAGCGCCACGGATGGACACTGCTGTTCCATGATTGCCTCATCGACCAGCTGCGCAAGCTCCACCACGCGGTCCAGCGCGCGCAACGAAGCGATCCGGCGGGGTTCGCATCCAATGCGAACGTCAAGCTGTTCCACGCGCTGAGCCGGTTGATGCTGGAGGTCATCCCGCAGGACCCGACCCGGGACGAGTACCGCCAGGGCAGCACGCTCGGCCCGCGCTACCGCTATTGGCGGCGCGCCCGGATCGGCAGGCGGTTCCGATTGTTCTTCCGCTATGACGCCAGGGCGAGGGTGATCGTCTACGCGTGGGTCAATGACCAATCCACGCTGCGCTCCTCGGGGAGCAGAAACGATCCGTACACGGTCTTCGCCAGGATGCTCGCGCGGGGACATCCGCCCGACGACTGGGCCTCGTTGATGACCGCGTCGAGGCAGGACTGGCAGGAAGGGAAATAACCGCCTTAAGGCTATGTCGGCCCGCGGAGGGGGAAACACTCCAGCGAATACTCTCCAAATGCGCCACCGGGCAACCGCGACAATTCTGACCGGGGCAGGTCGAGAATTCGCCCGAAGATCCCGGTGGAAGCGGCCGCTTGACTGGCGATTGTTGTCAGGCTCGCAGATTGAATGGTGATCGGCGCGGCGCCGTGTTGATTTGCTTCTGTCATGAGGGGTCAAACGGCCAAACCGAACAACAGAATGGATGACGCCGGCGTGGCGGTCCGGGCACTGGCCGACCGCGCCCTTGCGTTGTCGGTCGCACGTCACAAGGCGGTGTTCTTTCCGGAGAAAGGCGCCGCGGGCGACCGGATCGATTACGAGGCAGCCGTTTCCGGCGG
>Ga0209754_1000206_pt1 | contig 93046 bp, 83 predicted proteins | sample MesohylBB_FD_187295 | JGI IMG/M metagenome (GOLD analysis project Ga0209754, IMG submission 187295) | Host-associated microbial community of the marine sponge Aplysina aerophoba from Gulf of Piran - sponge mesohyl, lysed by bead beating... | ecosystem: Host-associated > Porifera > Sponge >...
GACCGATATGGGCATCGATCAGGAACACTTCTCCATCTGTTATCTGCGCGTAACTATCTGTCAGGTTAAACCGTCCTGAGCGAATTGACTTCACTTCTGTGCCTTGCAGAACGACACCGGCTTCATAGCGATCGCGTAGGTGATAGTCATACCGCGCTTTTCGATTCACAGTGATGGAATTTTTGGCATTTTTCATAGCGGTGTTAAGTATAACATAGAATTGACTTGTATGCAAGAAAAACTTCAGGAATTGAAGGCAAACGGATTCGTTTTTTTGAAAAATATACAACCATCTCAGAAACATAGGCAGAAAACGATAGGCACACCAATAAGGTTGACCTAAACAGTGTCCTTATGAAAAATATGAAGTTTTTTTGCCGAATAGGATTTTAGTGGAAAACGACACGCAAATCTGGTAAACTATACTATAAGAACTACATTGTTGGCAAAACCAGGTCACTATGCCTCGGTATACCCGCAGAGCTAAGGAAAGGAGTCTCTTGATGCAAGAACTTTACGACACGCGTGCACCAAATCCACCCTCACGTGCGATCTTGATAGGCGTAAAACTCCGAAATAACCTGATGCACGAAACCGAAGAATCGCTACAAGAACTCCGGCAACTCGCAGAGACTGCTGGCATCGAAGTCGTCTGTGAGACGATTCAACCACGTAACGCGCCGAATCCGACCTATTTCATTGGCGAAGGTAAGGTTGAAGAACTCAAACCTCTCGTTGAAGAACTTGATGCAGACGCGATTATCTTTGATGAAGAGTTATCACCAGCACAGAATCGGAATCTTGAGAAAGCACTTGAGGTCGCCACAATTGATCGGACAGGACTCATTCTCCAAGTTTTCGCGCAACGGGCACTCACCAAAGAAGCACGCCTACAAGTCGCATTAGCGCAACTCGAATACGCACTTCCACGCCTCACTCGGATGTGGACACACCTTTCACGACTGGCGACGGGCGGAGGCGGCGGTAGACACCTCCGAGGTCCTGGTGAAACCCAACTTGAAATGGACAGACGCTGGGTCCGTCGGAACATCGGACAGGTCAGGAAAGCTCTTGACACTGTTGAAAAGCAACGCCATACGCAGCGGCGAAATCGGGCTGAAAAAATCAAAGTGTCTCTCGTCGGATACACCAATGCGGGGAAATCAACACTATTTAACGTCCTGACGGGCGAAACCGTTTTGGCTGAAGATAAATTGTTCGCAACTTTAGATTCTACCACACGGAAGCTGGATTTGCCGCACAAGCAACAAATTCTGTTGAGCGATACCGTCGGATTTATCAAAAAGTTGCCACACCAGTTGGTTGCCGCATTCAAGGCTACGCTCGAAGAAGTCTTAGAAGCAGATCTGTTGCTTCATGTTATTGATGTGAGTCATCCAGAGGCGGAGGCGCAAATAGCCGCTGTGAACGTGGTGCTTAAAGAATTGGAGGCTACTGACATTCCAATGTTCATGGTTTTCAATAAAATTGATAGGCTCAAAAGCGATAATGAGGAATTGCACATCTTACAGTGCCAATATCCGGAGGCTCTGCCTATTTCAGCGCAACGCGGTGATGGCGTTCCAGCGTTAATAGATGCTTTGGCACAGCGTTTTGCCGAACGTGGCACGGATCTCTCTCTCTGTATTCCGTATACAGAGGGGAAGGTGCTCGACTTACTGCATAAACACGGCATAGTGCTGAATACTGAATATGAAGCGGAAGCCATTTACGTCGAGGTACGCTTGCCGGACCGCTATCTCAAATCGGTCTCTCAATTTTTGGTTTCTTCCTAAGAAAGGGATTGGCAATGAGATGGCTCGACCAGACTGACATCGGTCACGACTTACAAATCTGTCCAGATTGTGACAGGGAGTACGAAGTGCTCGACCAGTTTTTGGGGAGTCCAGCGGGGGATCGTACGTCCCACAATTTGATTGATACCGTGTTCAACGACGCTTATTATGTCGCGATTCGGTGTCCGCAATGTCTCGAAACTCGGCACCTCTGCATACAATCTCTAACAGCCACGCAATTTCACAGCGAAAAGGAGAGAAAATGAAGATAGGCGTTACCCAAATTATCCTTGGCGGTATGTCCCTGAACGATACACTTGCTCTCTGTCAAGATGCCGATTACGATGCCGTTGAACTCACTTTCGGTGAAGGACAAGACACCGACATTAATATGAGCGATACGGAGTTAGGCGGCATTGCTGCTAAGTGTGAAGACGCAGGTATTGAAATCAGTAGTATCACCGCAGGCTACGCCGATCGCGGGAATTTACTCAGCGTGGATGCGGCGCAACGCGAAAAAGGTGCAGTCTCGCTCGCTCGCGGTTTAGAAGTCGCTGGAGCACTCGGTGTTGGTGGGATTTTACTGCATCCCGGACAACTCACTGTTGAGGGGACTTACCAACAGGTCTGGGATAACCTCGTTGGCGTGCTGAAAGACCTCGCACCTTCCGCAGAGGCGCACCAAGTTGCAATCGGACTTGAGAATGTTTGGAATAAATTCCTACTGAGTCCAAAGGAAATGCGCGATATTGTAGACGAAATAGATAGTGACTGGGTAGGGACCTATCTTGACACCGCAAATATGATGGCTTACGGCTATCCAGAGCATTGGATCCGAGAGTTGGGACACCGTATCAAGCGGGTACACTTCAAGGATTTCTCCCGCAGCGCACACCAGTTTGTCAACCTCTTAGATGGCGATACAGATTGGCAAGCGGTTATGGAGGCGTTCCGTACGATCGGTTACGACGGCTATGTCATTCACGAAGTCGGCGGTGACAGGGAAGCACAAATCGACCTCGCGAAGCGGATGCGTGAAATCGTCGCGATGTAACCAGAACAGAAAAGGCGATGGCTTCATGAGAAACCATCGCCTCATGCCGGAGGTCGGACTCGAACCGACATGGACCTAGGGCCCGCGGGATTTTGAGTCCCGTGCGTCTACCAATTTCACCACTCCGGCGACTCTACTATCGGCAAGATATATTATACAATATTTTCGATGGAAAGTCAAATTTGCGCCAAGTACCCTTAGGAATCATGGCGAACGAACAGCGGAATCTCGCATCTCAAAACATATTCCAACGCTTCTTTATAGTCGCACAAGCACTTCTGGGCCAATTGCGCGAAGGCGGGACATGGCAGGCTTTATGGAATTGGGTGCTTTGGCGAATTATGCCCAAACGCCGCCGTATTTCCAAATTAATACGCCAACTCCTACCTCTTGATCCAAACGCCCCTGCTGAAATGCGAACCGTCCGTGATGAAGTCTTCGCAAGAAGCTGTTTAGAACTGCCACGCATCGAAGATGCACAGATCCTTTTGGACATCCTAAAACATGTGCATCAACCGCTCGGGTTTGAGCAAATCTTTTTCGCCGCGATCTATCCGGTTTTAATCAAACGCGATATGGAGGCGATCCCGATTCTGACGGAAGCCAGGCATCGGCTTGATGTAGAAATTGGATACCTTGGACACAATGAGGATTATTTTTTTTGGGTGTTTGAGATTGATGGTACAAAAAATCTCAGTCTCGACGCGCCGCTTGATCCAAGGCTCGAAATGCGAGACGATAAGCGTTACGTGGTCTATTCACTCGGTAGTGCAGGACTCGTTGATGCGGACTATGCCGAGTATGCGGGACAGTGGCTCCTCGACGCGCCGCGTTTAACCATGGCACTTCGCTTGCTCTCCGTCGTGTATGCAGAACAGTGGATCCTTAACGCACGCGTCTACCTTTCACACATTCTCGCAGATTTGAGAAAACGGAATTATCAGGTTACAGCAACGGCAATACCTGATTTTGAACGGGCGCGGTTGTCACTTTTACGCCGTCTCTCCCTGGACCGGCTAAGAAAACGTCAATTTCTGTCCGAACGCCGAAATCGGTAAGGTAGATCCCCGGCTCAATCGAGAAACATATCCCCGAAATCAACGCACGCGCATCGCGCGTCTCTAAGTTGTCTAAATTCACACCGTTCCCATGGATAACAGTGCCGATGTTGTGTCCTGTGCGGTGAATAAAGAACTCACCGTATCCTTTTTCGGTGATATACGCTCGGACACAATCGTCCACTTCATAGCCGTAAATCGGTTCATCGACAGACCATTTCTCACGGATGAACCGCACCGCTCTATCCCGTGCTTCCTTGACAATATCGAAAATTTCAACATACCTCGCCGGGACTGTTTTATCCGCATAAGCCACCCATGTCGTATCTGCAAAGACCGCATCTGGATCTTTCTGTTTTGCCCATAAATCGATTAAGATAAAGTCCCCTGTTTTAATCTCTTGCGTATTTGTTGAAGTCGGCGCGTAATGTGGGTCGCTGCTCTTCGCGTTCACAGCGACGATAGGTGGGTGATCCGTGACTAAGTCCATCTCATCAAATTGTCCCAGAATCACTTGCTGAACGTCATATTCCGTAATCGATTTCCCATCGCGCAGTTGTGAACCTATCCACGCGAAGGCATAGTCTTTCGCCTGCAGCACTAAGTGTGCGGAAGTCTGATGCCCTGATGCCTGTGCCTCGCTCAGACGCGCTTCCATCCGCTGTGCGAGTTCCGCAGACGTGTGCACCTCAACTCCCATTGAACGAATCCACTCCAAGGTGCCGGCATCTACCCGTGAAATATAAGGGATATCGGCGTTTGGCGAATACTCCATTGCAACGGTTTTAACGCCAGCAAGTAAGGCGTGGATTGCTTCGTTGAGTTCTTCCCAACCGGCGTAAAGCGCGACGGTTCCTTGGACACCGACGAAGTTAGAAGTCTCGATCTTATGGACCAGCCACCGCGGTTCACCCTGTGCGGGAATAAGGCAGAACCACCGCCGTGTTATATGTGCCTCTACCAAGCCTGCTACGTTCTGTGAAATTGGGTTTATCCCACGGAAATCGTATAGGAGCCACGCATCTAACCCTAACGCTGCCAATTCACGTTGAATTTCTGTTGTTTTCATGTCCGTGAAGTTTTCCTTCTTTTTTTAAGTCAGATCGAATTTCTTGATAGTCACGGAAATCTGTCTCAGTTTCAACTGCTGAATCCATCTCTAAAATGTCCTCTAAATCCTCAAGACACTTTATGAGAAGGTGGTATTCTTTCATTGTAAGAACAGCAGCAGTCTTGTCCCCCTTGTCATCAACAATATATTTCGGATTGATAGTAACCATGAGGACTCTCCTATTACAATTTACTATAAATGTAGAATGTTACAATGTCTTTTTTTAGGACGTGTGAGATAAACTTAACGAAAAACCTCATCAAGCCTCCAAACGAGTTTAAGCGCGTCCGTCCATCCTGTTTTCGCAAACATATCTAATAGATTCAGTAGGTCTTCCAAGCATTCTTCGTCGTCCCGTACTTCGTGCCGATAGTCGGCAAGGACAATTTCAACAAATTCGACGACATCCCTCACCGCAATGGAATCGAGATTATAACCGAACGGCTCGCTTGACTTCACAACTCTCTCAGCTAAGTGCAAAACTTCTTTTGGATTGCAGCTGAGGAAACTCGTTAGAAGTTGCATAAAATAGTGTGCCGTTGGCGCGAACATCAATCCGTGTTCTGGATTTTGTGCGAAATCAATAACCTGTTTCATCAGTGGCTTGACTTCATTGTAGAACTCGCAGCGTAACTCAGGCGAAATTTCTTCAGTTTGCTTTTCAGATTGACTATCTTCATGTGCAACCTCATAATAAAGACCCGTGATAACAAGTTCAATTACCTCGTAAGTGTCATGTAATTGTTTTGCTACTTCCTCATTTTCATGCTCTTTGAGAAATTTATATAGCTCCCCAGTTCTATCAGAAACTACATCAATTACTCTCCCTAACCAGTCAATAGCTCGTTTCGCCTTTTTGCGTCCGTCATCTGTTTCAAGATGCTTTGGAGCAACGTAATCTCTCATGGCCTCATTCACGGCACGGGTCAGAAGGTTAGCATACTGGATTGGATCTTTGAAAAATCTGAAGTGCCACCGTTTATTCAGACCACAATTTCGCAAAGTTAATCCAAGTGTTGTTGCTCGAATTCCATAGGTGTCAAATAGCCTAACGCCGAATGGGGGCGTTTTTGGTGATACACTTGTTCGATAAAATGTCCAATACGATTTCTCGCTTCATGGATGTTTTCATAGTCGTTGAGGTGAACTTCTTCCTCCTTGAGGGTTCGGATGAGTCTTTCGGAAACCTACCCGTTCTCCCAAGGGCATCCGCGACGGGCGACGGAGATCTCAATGCCATGATGCCTGAGCATCGAAACATAAGCATCTGAAAGATATTGAACGTCTTGATCCGAATGATGGATCTCTGGAACACTTTGACGTAAGGCTGCCTCTAAAGGTTTCAAGGTCAGCGGTTGCGTCAAGTGTTGACTGACCTGCCACCCTCTGATCATACGCGTGAAGACATCCATGAGCAAACAAACATAGACGAAGCATCTTTTCAGGCGGACGTAGGTAATATCGCCTACCCAGACCTGATCGCATCGGGAGACTTCAAGGTCTTTGAGGCGATTGCCCCACGGACGCACACTGTCAACAGAGGTCGTGGTTTGACAGACCCGTTTGACGGACACCAATAAGTTTGCAGCTTTCATCAAGCGGGCAACACGTTTACACCCAACGGTGTATCCCATACGCACCAGCAGTTTTGTGATACGCCTATATCCGTAGGTCGGATACCGGAGTGCCAACGTCTCTATTTCCGCCCGGAGGACGACTTCAGACGGATCCTTCTTGGGGTGATAATAGAGGGTGCTTCGGGTGAAACCCAGCACCTCACATATCTGTCGCACGGAATAATCCGTCCGGAGTGCCTCAACTATTTCTCGCTGCTCCGTCAGTTTTGGTCTAACCAAGTCGCTGCTTTTTTTTGAATATCTAATGCCACAGTCAACCGCCCGACGAGCTGTTCAAGGTGGGCGATCCGCTCAGCTGCCTCGCTGGACTGTTTCTCTGTGGACACAAACAGAGAGCCTACGTTTTCAACGACTTGCTGCTTCCACTTAGAGAGTTGATCTTCACTCAGGTTGTGTCGACGACACACTTCTGCTTGGGAACTTTCACCGCTAAGTGCCTCAAGAACAACTTGGGCTTTAAACTCAGGGGTGAAGTTTCTTCGTTTTCGTTTCGCCATCGGGGCCTCCTTTCAAGTCGTGGAGATTATACCACAATCTTGGTTTAGGGAGTGGCCCGAATTTAGGGGGGCAGTACATTAAAAGAACTTACGCAATAAGCAGTTTAGGATTTTAGATATGTATTATATTACGTGAGAACCAGTTATGTTTTGTGAATTGTAATAAATTGCGCTTTCTTCTAAAATTCCGTAATTACTGCCTATCGCTTTTGTTTTAGAATGATCAGAAATGTAGTTAAGTACCCATGAGTTTAACTCTAATGTCTCATTTTTGGATAACATAAGAAAAATGCTATGAGGAAGGAACTCGTATTCATTACATGAATACTCACTATTAACACCATACAATGCCAATTGTGGACTTATTGGAAAATAGATTTTATGAATATTAAGTCCTGAAATATGGTATTGGTAAGAACAATGACCATCGGGAGATAGTGTATATTCATTAAATGATTCTGGACAATATAGGGTACAGCCTTTTATTTGTCCTTGGTTGTTTAAATTTATTTGAAGTTCTCCTACAGCACCATTTTCATAATACCATGTAAATTTTGTAATTCTCCATAAACAACTAAAGATAGAATGCTGGTTACTTGGGGGGATTAAAATAATAGGCACATCGCTGGTTATGAAAGATTTTTTAGGGTGAGATCTGAGTAACTGAAATCTAAAGTTTTCCTTTATATATGGAACAATCATATCAGCAATCTGTAGAGAAGCAGACGCTAAGGAGTTGACATTGTTTAATGGTCGCATAAAGAATTCTCTATCGCCTTGGTATCCTATTCCTTCTTTTAATGCTGCTATTATCTGTTCCAGATTCCTATTAAGGACATTTTTCATTCCTTCTCTAAATGTCGGATTGTTACACCAAAATAGTGTAATTAGGTGGTAAAGAGGATCAAGATCTACTTCATTAGGAAGGACTTTATTTTTCAGGAATGATTCAATAATGCTACACGCTTCTTTTTCTATTGTTGTAATTTTATCCTCGTTTCCTGGGGTAAAACTATAATTGTTAATTGCAGCGATGTTTTTTGTTGGTGTTTTTTTACTATCATTGTTCCAATATATCGGTCTTTTGAATGGTATAATGAATTTTTGAGGTAATACACAAACCCTTTCGTTATTGTCAGCCCATGGTTTTTGGTATCTTTTGGACATATAATGGTATTTAGGCATAATTTTTACGCTATTAGAAGTTTCGGGCTTAGTTAAATTTAACGTGAGTTTGAAAAAAGTTTATGGTTTAGAAAGCCTGGGTAAATCGTTGATTTGCTGAAGTTCAGAGAAGTTCAGCGAAGGCTTGTTCTCCAAAAGCTGATAAGCAATCAAAGCAGAGACGACGTTGACCTGAAAGTTAAGGTAGTTTCTGTGCCGAGTGTGCTCTAATTGTGTTTGCGTCTTCACTATTTTGATCACCGATTCAATGAGCATCCGTTTTTTCAGCAGCACCTCATCAGAAACCGATAAGTCCAATGGGGCCATGTTCTTGCGAACTTTGTAGACTAAGTTGACGCCTTGCTCACCGAGCAGCTCCCGAAGATCTTTGGAGATATATCCTTTATCCGCGTAGAGACTCCCATGGAGTCCTTCAGCGAACTTTGGCAAGGGTCTACGGTCATCGATATTCCCAGCCGTCAACTCAACATCTAAGATTTCACCTTTGTCATTGATCACTAAGTGAAGTTTGAAACCACAGAACCACCCCATAGATGTTTTCGAGCAACCCGCTTCTTTAGCAAAGACACGATGCGATGAAATCCGTTTGTTATCGCAGACCCGCAGACGTGTCGAATCCACGAAAGAGATACCGCTACACGTACCGAGGTTTGCTTGAAGATAAAACGTCAAAACCGTCAGGACTTCTTTTTTCAGCTGCACGAAACGAGAATAACTCACCAGATATGGAAACTCGGCGCACCAGTAGACGCAGACGTGTCTTTGGTAAAAATGCTTAAACGTCCGATACCCACTTTGATGAAAGGCGATAAGGAGCGTCATCACTTCGCTCGGATGTAGACTTCGCCGACGCCCGCGTGTTTCCGGGGTGGCGGTCTCCTGTGGCAGACAATGCGTCGCCATCCATTTCTCGTAAGCCGGAAAAAAGTCGTCTATTTCGCAGAAAAGTGTTAGGATATTCATCAGAGAACTCCTTTGGGTTAGAGACTGTTGATAATCTCATTATACCAAAGGGGTTCTCTTTATACAAAAATATCCTTTTATTTTTCAAACTCACGTTTAAATTTAGTTTCACGATATTACGGAACGAACAATTGCACAGAATTTACTTCGCAAATCTACTGAAGTCAAAAAATGTATCGCCATTTATCATGGATTCTTCAAACGCTTTTACACATTTTTCTAAGGTTTTCTTATCCTTGATAGTTTGTAAAACCGTAGTTATACCAGAATTCATAGACTTACAACACAACACATAATCACCTTGAACTTTAAGGAATTGGGAAGCAGCCATTAATTGACTTCTTTCTTCATCGGATATTCCTTGGATTTTAGGGTTTTCATCAAAAATCTGTTTATTGAATAAATTTAGTCCTTCCTGATCAGTCACATCAAAAAATATCAAACGGTGACCAGATATTTCAGCATAAGCATTAGAACTACTGCCTTCGGTTTCAGTAATCTTGATAATCATAATTTGTCTCCTAAAAATTACGCAATTAGTAGATTCGGGATTAGTTGTTTTCGGATTTGGGAAAATTCAGTTGTAAAAAAGATAGCACTTAGTAGTTTAAAGAACATTTAAACTACTTATTCTTCAGGATATACAGACCTATTTCCACTATTATCAATAGATTGCCATTCACCACACCAATCGTTTTCTTTATCTACTTCAGGGAATCTCCAAAGATGCACTTCAAATTTCTGGCTTATAGGAGAGTCAGAAAAATGTGTTTCATCTTTGGCTTGTGGTGGGTATCTATGGCATCTTGGCTTTCCATCTTTGTACGTGTCGTCCAAAAAACGACAGTTTCCACATGTTTGCTGTGTTTTTGCCATTGTTAATCCTTTATTCGGACTTAATCAATCTCTAACTACAGAGTTTTAGTCTAATATAGATTCACGTTTCAATACCTCACGAATATCCTCAAAACCTGTGAAGTGCCACCTTTAATTTGGACCAAAATTTAGCAAAGTTAAGAGAAGGTTTGTCTTTGAAATTCTATAGGTGTCAGATACCCTAACGCCGAATGTGGGCGTTTTTGGTGATACACCTGTGTGATAAAATGACCGATGCGTTGTCGAGCCTCGGTAATATCCTCGTAATCATTGAGGTGAACTTCTTCCTCCTTGAGGGTTCGGATGAGTCTTTCGGAAACCTACCCGTTCTCCCAAGGCCGCCCTCTGTGTGCTAATGAAATCTCAATACCGTGTTCTTTGAGCGTCGAGAGATAAGCGGTTGAAAGATATTGCACGCCTTGATCGGAATGATGGATCTCCGGAGACCCGCTTTCCAACAGTGCCTCTCGCAGGGGTTTCAACGTCAGAGAGGTATTCAAATGTGGACCGATCTGCCATCCCCTGATCATTCGGGTGAAGATGTTCATGAGCAGAGCGACATAGATGAAGCGTCTCTTGAGACGGACGTAGGTAATATCGCCCACCCAGACTTGATCCTGTCGAGAGATCTCAAGGGTCTGAACTCTATTGACCCAAGGGTGTCGACCTTCAAAGGATCTCGTGGTTTGACAGACGCGTTTCACCGATACCGAGAGATTCTCTTCTTTCATCAACCGCGCAACACGTTTATACCCAACGGTGTATCCTTGACGCAGTAGCAACGCTCTGATGCGCCTATATCCATAGGTTGGATACCGAGCCGCTAACCGCTGTATTTCCGCTCGCAGGACGTCTTCAGAGGTGTTGATTTTCGGTTGATAATAGAAGGTGCTCTTGTTGAAATCCAGCACCTCGCAAATCTCTCGCATGGAATACTCCTTGCGCAACGTCTCAACGACGTGTCGCTGTTCAGACGGCGTCAATCCAACACTGTCGATACTTTTTTTTGGATTTCCAACGCCAGGGTCAACCTCCCAACGAGCTGTTCAAGTTGCGCAATCCGCTCCGCTGACTCGCTTGACGGCTTCTCTGGAGATTCAAAGAAGGTTTGGACATTTTCAAGAAATTGGCGCTTCCACGTTGAGACTTGGGTTTCGCTGAGGTTATAGCGTCGACACAGTTCCGCTTGGGAACTTTCACCGAGGAGGGCCTCAAGCACAACTTCTGCTTTAAACTTAGCAGTGAATTTTCTTCGTTTCGCCATCGGAATTCTCCTTTCAAGTAGATTGCCATTGTAGCACAATCTTATATTAGAGAGTGGTCTAAATTTCCGGTGGCAGTACAATTGATGTCTGTTCTGCTCATTGCTGTCGCCCCTTTAATCTGGACTACAAACCTTGACATCAATTCATTGATTCTATCTTGAGTTTTTTTCAAATTCATTGAATTAACACCTCAAGTGTAACAATTTAAGGGTTTTGTTATATAGCAGCACCACGGGAACACACAGAAAATTCTTCTAACAGTGCTTCATGACAATTGACCTTAACAAATAATAGCACATTTAACAGGATGAGTCAAGGAGAATAGGATTTATAGTTATAGGGTTGCGACACATGGCGTGTGCCTACGACTTTATCTCCAACGCAGGCAACCTCTCAACAATATCCACCGTTTCCAGACTGACCGTAATCACCTTTCCAATCAACTTGACGATGTACTGCGGATCGTCTGCACGGTTTGGATCGTTGACAATGCCGCTCCGTCTGTCGGTTTTGACGCGATATTGGTCTACTATCCATTCCAAGGCGGAACGGGTACCGAGCCGATAGTCAAACGCCTTTGGCGGAATACCAGCCAGCGTTAGGAAGTCGTTGTAGATAAGTGAGGACTTGTCTTTGGAGAGTTTCATTTTTTCCACACGCCAATTAAGCGGCACATCTGGGTTCGGAACGAGCTGCAGTTTATCATATTCCGGTTGGGATTCATAATTGACGTGAAGATCAGCAAGTCGCGCACCAGCCTTTGAAAATCCCCAGAAGTCTTGCGCGAACGGAATATACGGCAGGTCGCGTTTGAGGTTCGCCTCGTATTTCTCGCGATAGTCGGGATGATGCAAGAGTCCGTAATTATAGTGGAAGATGTCCCACTTGGTGATGGTGTCGTCCTTGTAGTATGCCTGGAACTCTGCCAACGCCCAGTCGGTGATGTTTTCACGGCGATTTGTGCCATCTTCGTCGTAGATGTAGAAAGGGAAGCATTGAGTCTTTTCAAATGCCAAATCAAAGGTGGTAATTCTATTTGTAATAAGACACCCGAAGCCTTTCCTATCACCAATACCGGCGACACAAATCATACGATTTTCCGTTTCTGTATAAAGTGTGGGAAAAATAGATGGAAACACGGCTACAACGTCGTTCATCGTTTGATCAAAGTAGAGGTTTGATTTCGTAAACGGACGATAGAACGATGTCCTAACCTTGTCGTTAGTATATTCAGTGGTTCGCCCACGCTTCAATTTCGCCTTTAAGTCGCGACTCCATTTGATTTTCGTATCACCAGACACCACAAAATCATCAAGTTTAACCTTCCGATCCATCTGCTGTTCCCATCGCGCAACTTCTGCATTGTACGTATCAATCATCCCGCTTATATTTTCGGTGAGTGTATTCTGGTCGAAATTGTGAACCCATGCATCACGGTTGGTTTTTACACCGTTGCTATAGGTTTTGAAAATTACATCTTCTACCTTGCCCTTTGCTGATTTCGCTATTTTAGTTCCCATCGGAATAAAAGTATCAAACTCGGCGCGGAGACCTTCGGTGAGCCATGTATACCGAGAATCCGGTTGAATAGATTGCCACGCAATACCGCCTGCATGTTGACTGTCGTTCAGAAAATCAAATTTCTGTTTTCTGTTCCACAGGTCATCCGTGCGATAGTAGAAGAGGCGTGCTGATTCCGATGACTTCTGCTTCTTCTTCACAAACAGGTTGATACTCACTCCTACCCGAATCCCAAATACATTCGCATCAGAGACCTTCAACCCCTTTCTCGCATTTCCTCCCAAATCGAGAATATAGATCGCATTGCAATCAGCAGCGAGGTGTTTCCGCATGCCGTCAAATGCCAAACCTTCAATAAAACTGTTGTTCGTTACAAAGGCGACAACGCCTTCCTCGCCAATCCTATCCAACGCCCATCGAATCGCTTTGACATACGGATCGTAGAGTTTATTCCTGAGCGTTGCCTTAGAGTCTTTCGCGTATGTCTCCGCAATCAACTTGTCCATCGTCTCATACGTCCGATTTTTGTTGTTGTCGTTCTCGTTGACCTGTCCGGCGTTGTAAGGCGGATTACCAATAACGACGAACATCGGGGTCTCTTTTTGCTTCTTGACCCGCTCGGTGTTAGCAGGGGTGAATAGGTGCAACTGTCGTTCCTCTGCCATCCCAAACGTATCTACTAGACAGATACCTTGATAAGGAGCGTACCGGTTCGTTGCCGTGTAAAACTCATGTTCAATATTCAGGTTGGCGATATAGTAGGGCAGGAGCATTACCTCGTTGCACTGGAGTTCCGGCGGGGCAGCGGTGTATTTTCGTTCCAGTGAAATGGGGTCGAGTTCCTGCATAATACGGACGATAAAGTTACCGGTGCCGACGAACGGATCAATGATATGTACGCCTGTATCCGAAAGTGAACGGTTAAACTCGGTCTGTAGGATATGCTCTACGCTTTTCACCATAAAGTTGACGATCGGCTGCGGCGTGTAGACGATGCCGTGTGTGTCTGCCACCTTAACAGAAAAGCCTTGAAAGAACTGCTCATAGACAGTATTGAGGAATCCCTGTTTCTGTGAGAAGTCCGTGATCGTCGCAGATGTTTTCTCAATCGCAGTGTAGAACGGCTCCAAGGGACGCAGAAATTCCGAGCGGTTCAGCGTCCGCTCGGTGAGCACATCAATAACAGTCTCAATCTCACGAGCGATAATGTTTCGGCGCGTAAAGTCGAGATTATCGAAAACGGTGCGGAAGATGCGTTCTGTGAGTAGGTGCTGGATGAGCATCTCCTCTACAGCCGCAACGGAGAGATTCGGATTGATCGAGGCTTGACATTGCTGATGAAAACCGGTGAAGGCTTCTTGAAAGTGTGGGTTGTTTTGGCGTTCTGTCTCGATTAACGCCTCCAATTTGTCACCGAGTTCTGGCACTGTGTCTTTAAATTCAGAGACAGCGGTATGCCATGCCGAGATGTTCTCCTCTTGGTAGGTAAAAAAGGCTTGCAGAACGTGGACGAGATTTCCTGGCTCGCTGATGTCGAGGTCGAGTTGGAGTCGTCCGTGTTGATAAAGAAGGGCATGGGTCGGGGATTGGACGACGATATTTTTCGATGGGTAGCCTGCAGCGAATTTCTTATCTGCCTCAACGTGCAGATCGTCCTGCGTGTCTTTTGCCTCCCAGTAGCCGTGCGGTAAGCCGAAGGCATCGACGACTTCACCATCAGGCGTTATCCGTCTTTTCTCTGGCGTGTACTGCGTCTTTTCGCAGAGGAGCGTGAGATCGGATTGGTGGCAGTAGTGCTGTAGGAGATTTTGGAACGCAGCGCGGACGGTGCCTTCGTTTTCTACACCGTGTTGGGCGTATTTTTCCAGTTCAGCGTAATACGTTTTGATGGGCTTATGTGTCGGTTTGATATTGAAATCTGGCATCTATTTTCTCCGGACGTTGTCGGTGGACCAAATGATGCCAAATTATACAGGGGTTAAGGTAGGATTTCAAGGAAAATCTTGTTGTATGGGGCATTATGGTGGAATCTACAATCGGTTGAAAACTGGGGTAGGCGAGGATACAATCCTCGCCAGCGGCAGTGGGACCTTGGTTATGGTCTAAATATAAGATTGGGCAGGCGCGGAGCCTGCCCAAATAATGTATTGTTTTTGATAATGAATGAATTTTAACAAACACGTTTCATTACCCGTGATTGTTGGTATCAAGTGGTATTGAAGTGCTTACCAGACTTATGGATATCTGGAAAATTTGACAAGCACGCTCACCCAAAAGATGGAAAGTACTATTAGGAAATTCATTGGATTTTCCTTCCTTGATTGCTCAAGATTTTTTATGTTTCTATAAAATATGATGACATGTCCTTGTAATACGTTATCTCTGCGAAAAGGTGACAAAAATTTGTTTTTGTGGAAAGTTTGTGATGAATTATTTATACCGGTAGTCACAGTATGTGTGTTGCGATCATCGGTGTGCAGAGTGATTTATAAAAGTGATAACATTAGGTTTTCGGATTCGTTTCAGGTTTGAGTCGCTTTCCCGTAAATAGCCATAGTAAGCGTGTTTCTTCTCCTTATAATCGTGAAGGACTTCGTTGTAAACTGGATCTTCAGATTCCCAATTTGTTCGCAATTGGTTAACCTCGATCCACTTATCACGAGCCTGCTCATATTCAGTTTGAAGTGTTTTTAAATGACTCATTGGCTGATCATAATCCTTACTTCAAGAGTGGGTTGTGTACACACCAATATTACCAACGTGTAAAACGTTAGATTTTAAAAATCGTTACATCTCCACAATATCCGCTGGATTGTTCTCTGCTTCATCTCTTATGCGGAAAGTTGCTCCTATGGTAAAGGAATGGGTCTGAAGTTGGTGCAGCGAGAGAAGTTGGGACCCCATGGCTTTTCTACAGAAAATATTGACATTGAGTCGTTCACACCGTATAATATCGCTTAAATTAACATGGAGATGCCTTCAATGGAATTTAATATGATAGATTCAAATTTGACGGTTTTACTAACCCATGAATCCATCCGAAACGCAGAGACACTCCCAAGAATACTTAGAACGATGCCGACACCCTGAGATTCAGGCACTCCAGCCCAAAACAGAAAACACCGAAGGTATATGGATACCAACCTCCGAGCAACTGCAGCAGCTCTTAACGCAGAAACTCCCATATCCAGACAGGGCTGTTTTCCGCCAGACCGCGAATGGTTGGGAATACGAGACCTATTTTCGCGAATGGGCAGCCGATTACGGGACCTATATTGATACACACCGACAGTTTGTTGGAACCGATCCAGAGAGCGTGCTTTTGCAGGTGTTAATGGCACGCCTCGGTATCACGGAACGATGGATGGTGTAATGTGTATGGCTAAGTTTGCAACAGAGACAAAAGAGAGGATAACACAATGACATTTGAAACCTTAATGAAGACAATTAATAATTATGGAGAGGCAGGTCTTGTTGATCTGAACACGCTAACCGCGTTGCTGAATAATGCATTTGGGGATTGGCTGGCTTCACAAGGTATAAGCCGGGTTGACATGGTGGCTCCCAGGTATTTATGGTTCACCGTGCAAGGCGAATTAAAACAAACACATGCAGTGCCGGGCATTAAATTATATGACCGGTTTTTTGTAGTTGACAGAAGGGAAATCCACGAAAATCCAAAGGCGATAGCAGATGCCCTTACATACTATAGTTCAGATGGCGATGGGGCTTATGTCTGGATCGTTCCGGATGGCTACATGGCAGCGTTAACCCCAGCAGAGCAGGGATGGGAAGCGCATGGCGGCGGATATTTTTCGCATGAATCTATATGTATCTCCAATACCGCTGATAGAGGGACGTGTTGTCTACTTGAAGTGCTTTATGAGGATCCCGCGTTAAAAAACGTCTCCTGCGAATTCGAGGTGCCAGCGCACCGTTCCGTGCATTATCGGCTGGATATGCTCAAGACTGAAAACGGTGATCCACTCATCGCCAAAGATGCCCCTGTGAGTTACAAAATCACAAGCCGCGACACACGGGTGGTTGTCCAAGGTTCGCGAATCCTAACGAGCGGTGAAAACAGCACATTTGCGAGTTTTGGGACAGTGATGGCGTGGTGTCCGCAATGATTTTATTGGAAGGCGGTTGCCTGATACTTGTAACTATTCCTTGATTTTTTTCACGCCTCCATATAAAATTTTAACATCGCTCAAAGGGAGGCAAATTATGGACGTGCGAGACTATTTTGACTTTATTGATGAAACCAGCATCCGCATCAAGGGGCATCGCGTTTATATAGATGAGGTATTAGAAGAGCGTTTACAAGGTAAAGAACCCGAAGAAATCCTGCGTTGTTTTCCAAAACTGCCCTTAGAAAAAATCTATGCTACACTTCTTTACTATGAGGCGAACAAAACAGAAGTCGAGGCTTACTTGGAACGGGTGAAGCAACAGCAAAAAAGATTAGATCAGGAGTGGCGGCACGCTCAGGGACCAACGTTGGTGCTCGTTGGAGAGAGAGAACGCCTGCGAAAAGAGCAGGAAAAACGGATTGCTGCGGGGGAGTTCGACCCAAGCTGGGATGAACCGGCATGAGTCCACGGTTTCTGCTTGATGAGCATCTTAAACGGAGCATTCAGACACAACTCCGCGGAATACACGTCCGACTCATTGGAGACGAGGGCGTGCCTCCGCTCGGAACACCCGATCCAGACATTCTGACGTGGATTGAACACAACGACTACATCCTGGTTACTAACAACCGGACGACAATGCCGAGGCACCTTGCTGAACATTTGCAGTCCGGCGGACATGTCCCTGGTGTTCTTTGCTTCCCACAACGTACCTCAATTGGTACTTACATCAAGGAGTTGCGTAGGATGTGGAACTCCTTCATACCTGATCAATATCGAGATGTCATACGATATCTCCCAGAAAAAAGGCGATAAAAAATGGAACTGCGGGATTATTTTGACTTCAATAGCGAAATTGATATACGCATTAAAGGACATCGCATTGCTATTCAACATGTGTTAAACAAGTATCAACAAGGCATGGGACCTGATGAACTCCTCCACCGTTTCCCGACTTTGTCCATGGAAAAAATCTACGCCACTATTCTCTATTACCTTGCTAACAAGCAGGAAGTAGAGGTTTACCTTGCGCGCGAGAAACTTATGGATGAGGAAGCGGGGAAACTCATAGAAATGTATGGCAGAACCCCTACGCTGATTAATTGGGAAGAACGTTTGGAAGAAGCCCGACAAAGATTAATTGCCGAAGGGAAGTACCCCTTAACGTAACTTGCCGTTACGGCATCTTACGCTTTCTGTTTGGGGTTCCAGAACGCGCAAATCACTGCCGTAATCGGGATCGCAAGAACCAGTCCGAGTGTACCAGCGAGCAGTCGGACAATCTCCGCCGATACAACGCCGATGCTCAACAACTGTGCCGGTGGTGATTTGAAAAAGTCCAAGTTTGGTGCTGTAACTGTGACAACGAGCAATAACTCCACACCCAGATAGGCGAAAACTAACGTATTCACCATTGTACCGAGAATGTCCGTTCCAACGTTCAAACCGGAAGCGATGAGTCGCCATGTCGGCATGTTCGGATTTGCCTTGCGAATTTCCTCCATACTTGATGCCACCTCAATCGCGCCGTCAACAGCGACACCCAATACACCCATCAGCATCCCTGCCAAGAGGATCTGCACAAAATCGAACGGTGGCGTGCGCGTCGCCTCTACAATGTCCGCTGAAATGGCATTCTCTAACCCAGAAAAATGGAGATGCTGCTGTGCAAACAGAACAATTAGACCCGCAACTAAGATGCCGCCCATCGTTCCAAATACCGCCGAAAAAGTTTTCCGGCTCGGACCGATCACGAATACCAGCGACACAAACGCCACGACACCGGCAGTCAGCGTTACAATGAACACCGCATTCGCACCACCCGAAATTAGCGGTAGCATGAAGAAGTAGATAACCGCCGCGGAGATCAGCATGGCACACGCTGTACGGATACCCTCGATTCTGCCCACGAGGATAATTACCAGTAACATCCCGCCTACTATCCAGATCAGGAATCGGTCTCTACCGTAATCTTGAACGATGTTGACGAGGCTCACCTGTTCAGGGGCACCCGCAACACGACAGAGAATAACATCCCCCGGTTCCGCAGGAATACTCAGCAACGGCATATTGTGGTTCACAATGTTTCGTAACACCAAACGTCTGCCTTTGTACATCCCGCTTAGCATCTCCACTTCAAGGATATGATGCTCGTTTTTCGACTCATAGACATTGAGTCGCGATTCGGAGATCGCTCCTACTGTGTCCTCCATTGCCCGGATACTATAGGTCTGCTCGTATTTCGTATCCGAGAGCAGCCAACGACTGTCCTTCCACGGTTTAACTGAAACCGTGACTTCATCCGAAAATGGGATTTTATGGCTACTGAACGTCTCACGTAATACCTCCGGGACAATACCATTGTCCAGATCACTTATGGCACTACTGTCAATCCCAAAAAGGAGATTCCCACTGGATTCAAGCAATCGAACGACTTTGCCCTTCGCGTATTCCGATTTACTAATAGGGTTTCCGTCTGCATCCAGTTGCTCCAAAACCGTTGCAGAGAGTTCATGTGTGCGGTAGTACACAAAAATTGTGCCGATCAGAACGACAGCCATCGCGATAGGGACAGCGATTCGGGCTTTACTACGCGGCGGATCAGCACGGAACAATTCCTCCAATTCTTCTTCTGAAGGTAAGTCCTCGTGAATTTCGGATTTGTCTACTTTCGCGTACTGCGTGAGGAATCCAGCAACCCATGCGGCAATTGGAACCGTGAGCACCAAGCCGATAGTTCCCACTACGGCTTGGACGATCGCAACTGCTGTGGCTTCATCGTTGACGAGGCGGAGGAATGGGTAGAGGATACCGACTTCGGGGAAATCAATGCGTGGCAGCAACATCGTCATCATGTGCGCGCCGAGGTAGGCGAAGATGAGCGTATCCGCCATCGTCCCCATAATGTCCCTGCCCACATTTAGCCCCGCACGGATCGCTTGTTGAACAGTGATGTTCGGATTTACCTGCTTGACTTCATGGACGCTTGAGGAGATGGACATGCTCACATCCATCATCGCACCGACGGCACCTAAAATGATACCAGCGGACAAAATGCCTGTGAAATTCCAGTGGTGTGAGGCGGGAGTCCGCCACAGCGCGATGCCGAGTTCCAGGAAACCGAACTCTTGCGCTAACCCTGTCAATGCCATCGCATGTTGACTGAGGACTGATAAGATTCCAACAGCCGCTAAACCCCCAAGCGTTCCAAGCACACCGGAAATTACCTTGAAACTAAATCCTGTAATGAGAAGGAAGGTGGCGAACGTGAGTAGAGTGGAAATTAAAAGCGCAACCGCGATTGGATTGTAACCGCTGATGGTCAGTGGCACCAGCAGGTAAAGCACAGTGAGAGCAGTAACAAACAGGGTCAGAATCGCGCGAACCCCTTTCATTCCCGCGACAAGTATCATCAAGATACCTAACATGCCTGCCAGATAGAGCAGGAACGGCGTTCGGAAGTATTCACGCATTGACACCGTGTCAATTTTCGGACGCGTTGGATCTCGGAGTGGTATATCGAGAAACAGCACTTCCCCTTTGTGTAATACACGGTCTCCAAAGGCGCGTCCCGTCCAAATGTTGTTCACCTGAACAGTCTCCCCACGAAACTGTCCAGAGAGAATACGGAAGGACAAAACCTGATCCGCCTCGTCGCTTGTGTCTATGCTAACAACGCGTCCCAAGCAGACTAACACCTGCAACGCACCGTCGTGCGTCACTTCCGCAAACCGATAGAGTTTTACGTGCAACGCCGCGACGCTCAATAGGATGAGCAAGATTGTGATGATTTTGATGTTTCTTTCTCGCATGTTTTGTTTTTCTTAGGACTTACGCAGCGTCTTGTAGAGCGTATTCCGAAAATGTGACACGTCTATTCGCGCGGCCTCATTACTCCTTCTTTGCAAATAGTATGCCAACGAGAAACACTACGAACCACTAACCCGGGTATTGAAACTGCCCATATCCGTGCATCGATCGAACAAATTGCCCGCATTCGTGCAATCCAACCGACATAGCAAGCGAGTAGATCAAAGGTGCTTCCGAATGTTCTCAGCAACACTGCGTGGAATTCCTTTCACAGAGAGTAACCCATCCAAGCTCGCCTCACGGATCGCTTCAATTGAGCCAAAGTGCCGGAGCAGTGCCTGTTTCCGCTTCGGACCGAGGTTCGGAATCTCGTCAAGCACCGATGTACTCAGCGACTTCTGACGGAGTCGCCGGTGATACGTAACCGCAAACCGGTGTGCTTCATCCCGTAACCGCTGGATCATGTGTAAGGTCGGGTTATCTTCTCGTAGCACAATCGGTTCGGATTTACCGGGAACGAAAATTTCTTCAATTCGCTTTGCCAGTGCAATTAACGGAATATCAGGGAGCCGAGATGACGCGAAAGTTTTCATAGCCGCTTGTGCCGCGCTCAACTGTCCTTTTCCACCATCAATCAGCATCAGATCCGGTAGTGTATTGAATTTTTCATCGTCTGCGAGGGCACGGCGGAAACGGCGGGTGATAATCTCTTGCATCATCGCGAAATCGTTCTGCCCTTCAACTGCGCGAATCTTGAATCGACGGTATTCTCCTGAAGCCGGTTTCCCGTCTTCCAAGACCACCATCGATCCAACCGCAAACCTGTCGCCGAGATTGGAAATATCGTACGCCTCAATTCGTCTGAGAGGATGTTTTAACTCAAGTAATTCCTGTAGTTCAACGAGTGCTGGTTCCACGCCACTACTATAAACTACATTTTGTTCACGCTGTGTCAGAAGGATCTCGGCGTTTTTCGTTGCCAAAATTTGCAACTTTCTGAGTCTACCTGCCCTTGGAACATGCAATCCAACACGGTTCCCCTGTTTCTCACTGAGCCAATTTTCAATGAGTTCCATCGATGCAATCGGCATCGGTAAAACAACCGTTTTTGGCACAAAAACAGCGTTTTGATAATACTGTGAGATGAAGGCACTTAGCGCGGTGGCGAGCGACTCTGGGTCCGCATCGTTGAGATAGTAATGTTCACGTTCCAGTAGCTTACCATCTCGCACGCGCAGAAGTTGCACGCATGCAATATCAGTCTTCGCTGCAATACCGATGACATCCTCATCTGCGGCGGAAACATTGTCCATGTTCTGTGTTGTAATCGCCTGTTGAACGTCTTTAAGTGTATCCCGATACTTCGCAGCCGTCTCGAAGTCGAGTGCCTCCGCTGCGGTTTGCATCTGCTCCGTTAGTTCTTTGACCACTGCATCTGTATTTCCGCTTAAGAACTGGCACACTTTCTGAACTATCTCATTGTAGTCTGGTACATTCATCTTATCTGCGCAAGGACCAGGACATCGTCCAATGTGATAATCAAGGCAGACCCGGTACTTATTTTTCACTTCCACGAGCGGTAGGGTACAGGTGCGGATAGGAAACAACTTCGTTAACTGTTTGAGCGTCTGACGGGTTGAACGAACATGGACAAAAGGTCCGAAATATCGCGTCCCATCGTTCTCAGCTTTGCGCGTAATGTGGATACGGGGAAAGGGTTCATTGACGGTAACGCGTAGATACGGATAGCGTTTATCGTCTTTCAGTTTCACGTTGTAGCGAGGCTGATGTGCCTTTATCAGGTTGTTTTCTAAAATCAGTGCCTCTACTTCGGTCTCTGTAACGATGTAGTCAACCTCGGTAACATACCGCATCATTTGCGATGTCAGCGCGTGGGCAGAACTTTCACGACTTCCGACGGCGTGTTTTGGCTTGCCAGCTTCGCCAAAATAAGAACGTACTCGGGTGCGCAAGCGGATCGCTTTTCCGACATAGATAACAGTCCCGTCGGAGGCTTTCATCAGATAAACCCCTGGTACATTTGGAAGTGACTGCCACAATTCAGGTGGTGCCTGCGCTTTTCTGGCGTTTTCATGTTCTTCTGACTTCATCTTTCAATCTCTCATAAACCGATCGGTAGATATCCCTGCCTTCCAAAACATACTTCATTTCGAAGTTGGTTGCAATATCCTGATCTGGGCTGAGGTTTGCTTCTATAGGACGCAACGCTGGTAAATCCGCAAGACGCTCCTGAATCTCTTGGAAATATTCCTCATAATCCGTTGCAATGTAAAGCCTACCACCATCGGGGTTGAGTGTACGTGTCAGGGCAGAGAGAAAGTCTTGATTCCGAAAAATCCGTCGTTTTCGCTGCCGTTTTTTGGGCCATGGATCTGGAAAGTAGATATGATATGCTTGAACGGATCCCGTAGGCACATACCGCGTCAAAAAATAGTTTGCATCCGTCCACGCAAGGCGAACATTTGAAAATGTCCCTGACGTTCTGTCCACACCGAAATGCCGCATGTACTTCTCGAACCGTTCCTGCGTCAATACGACGTACTTTTGTGCCCGTTCAATGCCAATATAGTTAACCACTGGGTGCCGCTTTGATGCTTCAAGTAGGAAACGGCCTTTCCCGGATCCAATCTCTATTTCTACTGGATGCGAGTTCCCGAAGAACGCTTTCCAATCAATTGGTACAGAAAATTCGCCTAACGGCACAGCACGCTTCGTCACGATGTCGATTATCTGTGAATGGACAGTTGTGTTCTGGTAGTAAAGGTCGTTGTAGAGCGGATTTTCACGCATTCTTTTAACTTACCTTGCGGTTCGTTGAGGGTATCTCTGGAAATAACGCTGTTTTCCGTATATCCAGTCCGCCTGTTGGTTGGACTTACGCGCTCTGGCGATATTTCATAGTGGATCAGAAAAATAGATAGACGTTTCAGTCCAACCTTTCGCCGACAGCCGATGGCTAATTAAGATTCTGACAAAAATTTGTGAAGATGCGTTTTAACCAAATTGTCCTGCGGTTGATACCCCAGTACCTCAACCGCTCCACTTATATCAAGGTAACTCTGCTGATACCCATCAGAATTTGCCGAGCGTCCGTACGTGATCAGATATTTGACAGGTCCCTCGTAATCTACAGCCAACCCAAAGAGTTGCACACAATCTCGTGGTGTCAGCAACGTGCTACAGTGACGTATCCCGCTCGGTTCGTACGTGCCGCTGAAAGTCCCGATGCGGAAGCTAATGAACCGCATATCGTGTGCATCAACGAGATACCGTCCTGCGATCTCTGCCATACCCTTCATTGCACCATACCAGCTATCGGGGCGAAATTGATCCCCAGTTGAGAACCGAGGTGGAGAATTCAGTCGCTCATTCCATCCTGAAACATGATTTGTGCTCGCATATACAATCTTCTGAACACCACCCTCTCGTGCGGCTTCAAATAGATTCATCGACGCGCCGATGTCGCTGACTTCACCACTCACCTTTCCAAGCGAATCTTGGCGTATATACGCCAGATGCACCAACACGTCTTGATCGCGACACAATTCTTGCATCGCCGCGTAGTCCCGAATATCTGCCTGCACCACGCGCGAGTTTGACCCTGTGATTGGATTAATATCCATCAACGTCAACGTGTAGGCATCCTGTTTTTCCCATGCTTGCCAGAGCGCGCTGCCGACTGCGCCAGCCGCACCCGTAATAAGTACCCGTTTTTTCATTTTTTAATTGTTCCTTTCTCCATTTCATTATGAGCTACGCGCTTTGTTCTATAGAGAGAAGAAATATACCTAAATAAAAACTGCCATCAGGCCGACGTGTCATCTTCAGATTCCAATGCCGCCATAATATCAGCGTGCACCGCTTTCGGATCCGCCACCGGTTGGACGTAGAACCGATCAATCGCCTGTCCACCTAATCCTGAACACTTACACATCTCAACGTTCAGTCCGAGTTTTGCTAAAATACCGCTGAAGTAGTGGAGAAATCCGACTTTTTCTTCACCGACGACGACAATTTCTGAATAGTTACGTGCTGTCTCAACGCTCACATCGTCAACCTGCCAAGTCTCGGTGAGATTGACATAATGTCTCTCAAAAACCTGTTCAAGCGTCATCTCCTCTGCGAGGAGTCCGCGAATGTCAAAATCGAGGTCCCGTTTGAGCTCCTCATCAAGAGGCATCGGTTCTCCTCGATGATGTGGCGGCTGATGGACAAGTCGATAGATTTCAAGTTCAGTGTTGGTATCCTGTTTCGTGTAGACACGAGCATCCCGAACATCTATGCCGTTCGCGAAAAAGAGACCGCTCACCGTGTGTAACTTTCCAATACGGCTCGGACTACAGAGATGCAGTTCAGTAAAACCGGGTCGATCGACAAATTGAATAATCCCTGTGCTTGGTGTTGCTACTGTTTCTGTAGACGTAGTTTCGGCTTGCGATGTCATCTTTATGTGCATGGCTATCTCTTCAGGAGCGACACTGATACGGTAGGAAACCGGCATGTGGTGAAGAAATTGCTGAAACTCTTCAACAGGTGCGAAGGCCCCCCACTGCGTTTCTTCCTGTCCAACAAAGCGGGTGCGGGCAACCTCGTACAAACTCTTCAGATTGTGTTTAACAACATGACTGAAGTTCTGTGAACCGTTCGCTTTGGAATCGCAGTAAGTGAGTAGATACAGAGCCGTCAAACGCTCTAACGAGTTAACCTTCTTACAAAATTCGGAGATTGTGCTTTCATCCCAATGATGATAGCGTGCCAAATCTATCATTGTCAGGTGTTCTCGAATGAGAAAGCAAATATCATCCGTCTGTTGTGAGTTGAACCCAAATTCAGGCGCGATGCGCTCTGCTTTTTCGGCACCCGTCGCCGGATGGTTTGGATCTGGTTTATCTATGTCGTGAAGGAAAAGTGCCATATAAAGTGGCGCAGCATCTGAAAGTGAGCGAAACGCCGTGTTGAGATCCTCTAATTCAGAAGTCGGGGATGGCGATATCGGCGAACCAAAACCCGCACCACCAAACGGACTACTCGGTTCCGTTCGGCGAATTTCATCGAGATGCCCAATCGCAATGAGTGTATGTTTCCCGACTGTATACGGATCAAGGCTTCGCTCGCTCCGAGTCATCATCGCCTTTTCAAAAAGTTCCCCACCTTCACCAAGATGCGATAGGATATTGAGTCGGTGTAAGCGTGTGAGGGTCTTTTCTACATCCCCCGGTATATTTATCAATTCTGCCATTCGGTTCTGGAAAGAAGCCCAATCAAACGCATGAACATACCGAGATATGAATGTGGCAAGTGATGCATCAATTTCAAAGTCGTACTGTTGGAAGTAGGTAAACAGCGTAAAGAGTTCGTTTACATCGAGTTCACCGAAGTTATTATCGATGCAATACAGCATTTCTGTCCTCACGGCAAGCACGTCCGATATAGGAATCCCGTTCGCCAACATCTTCCGAATCAGAAGTTCCGCTTTGAAATGCAGATATTTTGCCATCGCATAATACTCAGCCATGAACGCATAACGTCCCTCATCGGTTTCATCTGCAAACCCGAGTACCCGTGCGATCTGTGCTTGAAGTCCATCCCCTTTTTCAGGATGATAGGAGAGGTCGTCATGCGGTGCATCGGCGAGAACATGGAGAAGATTCCGCACCTTGAACACGAAATCAAGGGACGGGATGAGTTGCCCCTCATCATAGCGTTCGTAGAGTTCAGGAATTGAGGTAAAATCTGGGAGCCCGCATATCCAGAGCGCGTACTGGAGTGTGCGTAACCCACCCCTTCCTGTTTTCACATTCGGTTGATTGAGATAGATTGTATCCTCAGATGCTTCAAAAGAATCTGCTTTTGATTTCAGCAGATCCAGCACAAGCGAAATATCTGATTTTCCAGAGTATATCTCTTGCCGGAAGTGCTCAGTTAGTGATGCATTGCCAGCGATAAACCGCATATCGATCAACGCGGTCATATCCTGATAGTTCCATTGGGCAATATCTGCCAATGGACGGTAGATAAAGCTAAACTCGAACCCCGGAATTACCGAGTGGAGACTGTCGAAGAAATCGTAGAACCATCGGATAAGTTCGAGGGTGCTCTCATCGTAAATATCTTCTAAGTCCACAGAGGACGTATAAATAACATCCACGTCCGAATAATAGCAAAGTTCATTTCTGCCGTAACTGCCGACACCATAGAGTGCGACATCCGGCATCCATCCCTCCAACTCTGTTTCTAAGTCATTTGTGTCGATGTCTGGAAGCTCCTTCAGTACATCAATTTGCTTCTGATATTCGTCCCGAATCTGAAAAGAGGCTACCTCGTAGACCTTCTGAATAACTGCATCCCACATTTCCGTGTGAATCTTGCAAGCCGCAAATCCGCTTTCCCCTTTCAAGATGTGGGCTTTCAACTGTTCCCGCTCCGCTTGTATGAAAGCAGATAACTGTTTTTGCAAATCTTCAAAAGGCACATTCAGGTCTGGTACATAGCGATTGAGTTGTTTTTCGATCTGTCTATTTTCCATTTTCCTCGCGCCTCCACTGTATCAGAGCAATCCGATTGTTGCATAGTCCTCTTGAAATCACCAAATAAGTAACGGTCTCAGCCACGCCTAATTATACGTCAAACAAGAAAAAAAAACAAGCGCGTTTTTTAGTGCTACCTTTTCTCACGGGTGCACTTCTTGATTGCCCGTTTTTTCCTTGACACACTTTTCCAATCTTGCTAACATACGCGATCAGGAGACCTAAAAATGAGTGACATCAGACATCGTGTAGCCATCATCGGATGTGGACGGATGGGACAAAACTACGCGGAGGCATATACCACTTATCCCGACACAGAAATCGTTGCAATCGCCGATGCCAATGTGCAACGTCGGGGTGTTCTCGGTGCCCGCTTTGACGTTTCAGCTCTTTATCCAGATGTGGAAGCATTATTACGGGATATTGTGCCTGACATCGTGGTGGTCGTCACGCCCACGAAATACATGAAGGATGTGGTGATTGCATGTGCCGAAGCCGGTGTTAAAGGTATTTCCACTGAGAAACCAATTGCCGGGTGTCTACAAGATGCTGATGCAATGGTTGAAATATGTGCCGAACGGGGTGTCGTATTTGCCGGAGGCAACCTTCAACGTGCGATGAATGAGGTTCAGGAGGCGGCATCTCGGCTCCACAACGGTGAATTGGGGGAAATCAGAGGCGCGAGCGTTCATGGGTTTGGTGGTGAAATCTCTGGTGGTGGATGCCAACACATTTCCGTACTACGTCTGTTCACCAATGCTGAGGTTGGGGAAATCATCGCGTGGGGAACGCCTCCTGAAGCGTTAGACGCAGAAGCCGATGAGGGTCTAATTATCAACGGACGTTTTCACCTTACGAACGGTTTGGAATGCAGTGTCTTCGGAACACCAACACCTTGCCGGGGTGTAGATGTTTGGACAGACGAATGCCTCGTTCGATGGGATTGGAACCCACCTGAAATTTTCAAAGGCTATGACCCGCACGGCAATCGTGTCCGTATTGATCCCAACTACAACCCATATCCGTGGAGTGAGTTCAGTTACCTCACAGGCTCCATTCGCTCCTTCTTAGCGGCTGTTGATGGCAACGGACATCCGTGGATTACAGGCGCGGATCTCCGACAAGCATTGGAAGTTGCCATTGGTGCGAAACTCTCCGCAACCCGAAACAGTACCCCCGTCAAACTTCCACTTGAAGACAGATCTTTGGTTCTCTATCCACGTCCGTATCGGTGGCTCGGCGGGGATGCAACCGGTAAACCTCAGAGTGTCGCAGAAGCGACAGGAAAACAATAAATCAGATTAACTCGGAGCACTATATTAGGCTTTAGATAAGGAGGGACCACCAATGAACGAAGATCAAAAATATCTATTCGATTTGACCGGATACCTCATTGTCGAAAATGCTTTGACAGCAGAAGAGGTCGCCCAGTGCAACGCTGCCATCGACCATCATATTGAAGGACTTACGGAACGCGACACCTCTTTGGCAGGCGGATCAGCTGCACTCACTGGCACAGCACACCGAATGGACATGGGAGGCATGCTCGCTTGGGAGAAACCATGGTGTGAACCGTTCCGAAATTTGCTCGTTCACCCCAATGTTAAACCCTATCTCGAAGAGGTGTTAGGGGAAAAATATCGACTCGATCACGGTCCGGGCTTAATCGCTATGGAAGCAGGCACGGAAGGTGGCACTTTACACGGGGGTGGGATCGAACGTCCGAATTTCTCCGAAGCTTACTTCTTCAAATACGGACGCATATACACGGGTTTGACTGTCGTTGAATACATGCTCGCTGATGAGGGACCCGGCGATGGGGGTTTAGCTATCGTACCGGGCAGTCACAAGGCAAACCTCCCGTGTCCAAGTGGTATGAGGCGGTATGAGCAATATCAGAATCAGGTGCTTGAGGTCAATGCCAAGGCTGGCGATGCCGTGATTTTCACTGAAACACTGACGCATGGTACACTCCCGTGGACGGGCAACCATCAACGACGCGCGCTACTTTACAAGTTCAGCCCCGGATTTCAGGCGTACAGCGCGGGTGCCCACCAAATTACGTATCCCGATTACATTGAGGATATGTCCCCCGATCAGCGAGAAGTCATGGAAGCACCCCACATTCGACGCTACTAAACTGTAAAGGCAAACTCCTGTCGAGACTTTCTCGATAGGAGCGCGACGCTTTACCCATCGAAGGAGAAAACGATGTCGAAACTACGAGTTGCTGTCATCGGTTGCGGCGGTAGAGGCCGCGGTCACATGAAGATCCTCTCAGGATTTGACGATACTGACCTTGTTGCCGTTTGCGATCCAGTTGAAGCGGCACGCGACAACGCCGCGGATATGTTCAACGTCTCAGCAAAGTACGAAAGTATTGAGGCACTGTTGGACAACGAAGCCTTAGACGCTATTTTCGTCGCTACACCCGCTCACCTTAACGGTGAGGCAGCACTGCCCTGTTTTGAACGCGGTGTGCATACGCTTTTAGAAAAACCACCGGGTATGAGTGTTGCAGAAACAGTCGCCTTACGGAGCGCCGCAGAACAGACAGGCGCGAAAGGGATGGTAGGCTGGAACCGTCGTTTTCACCCAATCATCGTGGAAGCAAAACGCCAAGTTACCGCACGCGGTCCTGTGACGCAAATCGTCGGTGAATTCCACAAAAGCATCACTCGATTGGCACAAGGCGGAAGATTTCCGGAACACTTGATGGACAATATGTTTCTGGAGACACCGATCCACGCACTTGATGCGATCCGCGCCATCGCCGAAGCCGATGTTCAAGAAGTCCATAGTGTCGTTCAGCGGACGATCTCGGATTACAAAGATGTCCACGCAGCACTCATTCTGTTTGATAACGGTTGTGTTGCCCAACATATTGCCAACTACACCACGGATGCACGCCTTGAACGTTATGAGATTCACGGCAGAGACATCTCCGCCTATCTTGAGGGAGTCTCCCGTGGAACCGTTTTCTGCGATGGCACGCAACACGATATTACCGAAGCAGGCACCGGTGGTACTGTGGAACAAAATAGGTATTTCTTGGATTGTGTTAAATCCGATACCCCCGTTTCGTTCCCTGCCGCTAACCTTGATGAGGCTGTTAAAACCATGCAACTCGCCGAAGCAATCCTTGGCGGATTGCGCTAAGGTAGTAAGCACTCTCCGTGTGCCGTAAACAGACGACTTCTGCAAAGTAGTAGGCACTCTCCGTGTGCCGTAAACAGTAAAGGGAAAAACGATGGCAACATTAGACGAACACTTTGAAGCCTATAAAACTGATGGTTTCACAATTTTTGAGAAGGTTTTTGACGAACCTCAAATGCAAAGGTGGCGGGAGAAACATCACGAACTCTCCACAGCCAATGACGGGCAAATGTGGTTCGGAAACACGCTTGAATTAGCACCTGAACTGATGTGGCCCACTGTCTCGCATCCAACAATTCTTGGATTTTTAGAAAAGGTGATGGGTCCTTTCGTGCAATTGGATAACCTCACGCTTGCTGCGTTTGCATCTATTGAAAAAGAAAAGGCGGAAGGCAGGGTCTCTGGATGGCACCGTGATCGCTGGGCACATGTTCCTTTTACCGATGCCTATCATCGTCCAAACGCCATCAACGCTATATCCTATTTGCAGGATTTAACGCATGAATATGGACCCCTCCGCGTCATTGTCGGTTCGCATCGAAAACCGATCACCATGGAAGATTCGCAACGGAGCGTCCCGCATCCGGACGAAACATTGGTCCACATGAAAGCCGGTGATGTTGTTATCACCCATAACGGGCTTATTCACTCCGGTACACCGAATACTTCTGGAAACTTACGCTATTTCTTCAGCATCTATTATAACCTCACTTGGCTGAAACACACCGATCATCACACGGGTCCGCATACCCAAAAGTTGCTGGAAACCGCGAAAGCCGCCAATAATCATCAACACATGCGACTCCTCGGTGTGGATGAACAACTCCAACCGCGATGTAACTCTGGTTTCCTCCACTCCGACGAAGAACGTTGGGAGGAGTGGGCAACCGCTGATCGGGAAGCGATAAAGGAGGCATAACCGATGGCAAATCCAAGCGTAGTGCCGCCAACACTCAACGTTGAACTGGATCACCAACTGCAACAGGAAGTCAATTTCTTTCTCAATTGGGGATACCTCATTGTCGACAACGCCGCAACACCAGAACAGATTGAGTCGTTGCGCGAAGCACTCGATGAAAGTTACGAACGTAACAACAAAAGCCAATTCATTGGTGAACTCCTTGAAGAGGACGATCGATTCGCGTTTCTGCTGGATAATCCACCCGTCCTAAAGCGGATGGAAGCCATATTGGGGACGTGTGTCCAACTCCATAGTGCGACGGCACGTATTACTGAACCCGGAACGCCAGATCAGCATTGGCATCGTGATGGTCCCTGGCCCGTTGCACCGAACGGAACACCTTATGGGAGCCTCCCCGCACAGATTAACTGCGGCTATTATCTCGACGAAGTCACCGATGATAACGGTCCTACGGTTATCCAACCCGGTAGCCACAGGGCACTTTTCCGTCCACCGCCCACTCCTGTCGAATTGCCCGATGAAAAACGGGTACTCGTATCCCCCGGACAAGCGGTTATGTTCGATGGATGGACCTGGCATCGGGGTGCCGCTAACAATTCGGCACAACGTCGACGCGTCTGCCTGATGTGCTACCAAAACGCGTGGATGAAATCTCGTGAACCCTTTGACGGTCCCCGGGTCACAAAACTCCGAGATGCGGGTACACCGCAACAGCAGCTCCTACTCGGCGCAATCCCAAAATGGTAATATAGTTAGCTGTGAGAATCAGAGACACGGAAACTATATTGTAGCATAATCTGTTAGATTGTGCAGTTCTAACGAGACAGTGGTAGCCTGCAACAACGGCGCAGGCGGATACGCACAGGAAACCTATAAATGCCCAAACCCATCTGACCCAACCGCAAGGAAAATTAGAAAAATGAATCTCGCTTATATTGTTATTGATACACTCCGCTACGACTACATCGGCGCGAACGGAAATGACTGGATAGAAACTCCCAATATCGATCGGTTTGCTTCCAGAGCTTTGGCTTACGACTATGCTTTCTGTGCCAGTTTTCCAACGATTCCCTACCGCACTGATGTCATCACTGGTCAATACGGCGCGCCTATCCATCCTTGGAAACCGCTCCGCCACGAACGCCAAACCTTACCGTGGACGCTCGCAGAAAACGGCTACGCGACACAACTCATTCACGATACACCGCATCTCGTCAACGGCGGACATAACTTCGATTGGCCCTTCCACGCATGGACGTTTGTTCGCGGTGCGGAAGTTGACAGAGACTGGATCGCTGATACTGTAGTATGGCCCGATAACTGGACACGTCAACCCCTCTTTGATTGTATTGATGATAAAGCCGCCGAATCGGGGATGCTCCGCAGCTACGCACGTGCAAACAGAAATCGCAAAAAGCCTGAAGATTGGAACTGCGCCCGACTCTTCAACACCGCCGCACAATTCCTTAAAGACAATGCCAAGCGAGACAATTTTTTCCTCTGGATAGATTGCTTCGATCCGCACGAACCTTGGGATTCTCCGCTTGAGTTCATGAAAAAATACGATACTCGTCCGGGGTACGACGGACGCGTTGATCCGCGCAGCCTTGGCGCGAGGGGTAATGCGAAACTCTCAGATGAAGCGAAACAACACATCAAAGCGCAATACGCCGCGAAACTCACATGGATGGACCACTGCTTCGGACAATTCCTTGACGCGCTTGAATCTACGGGGCTTGACAAGAACACGGCTGTTATCTTAACAGGCGACCACGGCACGAACGTTGGGGAACGGGGTAGATTTGGCAAAGGACAACCCGTCCGTCAGCAGGAGGCGCATGTCCCCCTCTTTATTCGACTCCCGGATGGAGACACAGGCAGAAGCAACGTCATCGTCCAACCGCAAGACTTCTACCCAACAATTCTCAATATTTTGGGAGAGGCGCGTCCCGACGACATTGAGGGACACGACATCTTAACTCCGGCGCGCAACGGGGAAGCTGGCGAAAGGCAACTCGCACTTTCAGGGGGCAGTATTGAGCGGTGGGAGAACAGCACGGAGAACCCAAATCTTAACCTCTTCACCGTTTTTGATCGTGAGTGGAGTTTAGAGGTTGGTACGAAACCTGAAAATTCAAAACTCGTCCGACTCGGTGGATTAGACGACGTTGCGAACGAACACCCGGATGTCGTTGCCAAACTGCACGCTGCTGCCGTTGATGAAATCGAACGCCGTGGCACCGATCCCGCGCTCATGGCATGGTTCCGAAGTGGCGGCGAAGGCACTTTCCCTGCCGATGCCCACTATTGGAATGGTTTCCCTGGACCTGCAGGTTTCCGCCCATATTTCGGGAAACTCTACACTGGGGAATAATTTTTTCAGTTTTCCCAATCACGGTAGGTGCGGTTTTGCGGCGTAAAGCCCCGCGGAATGCCACACGCGCATCCGGTGTTGATTCATGCGATCTCCATTCCAACCGCACCCTAAAACTTGACAACGCTTCAGACTTCTGATACCATATTAACAAAAATTCGAGAAAATTATCCTTTAAGGAGGTCTGTAATGAAGAATTCAAAACTACAGAAGCAAGCTATAATGTTAATCGAGCGACTCCCAAAGAAAAAACTCAAAGCCGCTATCGATTATATGAATTATCTCTATGACAAGGAAGCGTGGGAAGCAACACACGAATTAACGAGTAACGCAGAAATTGTGAAAAGTTTAGAGCGTGCGGAGGCCGATGAAAAAGCCGGTAGACTCAAAAGTTGGGATGATGTTAGACGCGACACTTGAAGTACAGTTTACGGACAGATGGACAACCACCCCGAAATACTGAACTTGATTAGCTCCATTGGGGCGTTATGTTTAAAGGAAACCTACTCTGATGCGTAGATGTGTAAGAAAGTTTACAACGTTTATTTTTTTGCTTTCTGTAGTATTCTGCACAAATGATGCATTCGCGAAGTTACCATTTGTCGTCAAGGTTGTTTATTTTAAACCTACAGATGCACCCGCAGCACCTCAAAAAATCGACATGCTGATGAAGGACACGCAAGAATTTTACAAGCGAGAGATGATCCGACACGGGTACGCCCCTAAAACCTTCCGGTTAGAAACCGACGCAAACGGGAAGGTTGTCGTGCATACTATTAAAGGCAAAGGTAAACGTTGGGAATATATCAATAATACCTCGCACAAAGTTATAGAAGAAACACCAAACAAATTCTTAAATCAGAATAACATTCATGTCTTTATTGTCGGCGGTGTAGATGTCATCAATAATAATAACTGCGGCATTGGGTACGCTTTCTTCGGCGGTGTCTGCGGCGGACGTGTCTTCATTCCAGGAACAGGCGAATGTCTACGTCTGTCCGTGATTGCACATGAACTCGGTCATGCTTTCGGACTATATCACGACAATGTCAATCGAAAAGCACTTATGGGCATAGGTGACGAAGAACTAATTGACTATGAATGCAGATGGTTGGATAAGCATCATTATTTTAACAACATCCATGCTATCAATGGTGTTCCAAGAGTCATTAGAATGCATAAACTGAAAGCCGTAAAGAACAAACATGCCTTACCTCTAAGACCTCTCGGCGTAGCCGCAGAAAACTTGGATCTGGTTGAATTCAATGTAGAAGTCGAAAGCCCTAACTCACTGCATCAATTTCAGTTAGTCAAAATAGAGGGTACTACCGTTGTCGGCTGGTCAAAACTGACTGGCAACAGAGACATCGCTAAAATTCTTGTCAAAAGGTTTCTACTCATAGGTTCTCAGGTTGTTTACTTTCAGATTTTAGACGAAAAAGGCAATCAATGGTACCAGAGGCAGCCTATCCAATTGCCAAGCCTAAAACCGGTCATAGCCATTAACAAAGATATTGATAACCATGAAAACGCTGATACCGCTGATGCCGACAATGATCAACAAAAACAAGCACAAGATTTATCGGTATCACCTCAGAGCAAACGCCCCACATTATGGGCGGATTTGAAACGAAGATGAATACCAGAAGCAAAGTCGCCACGGACATACAGATTCAATTAGGAGAAAACCATGCCACAGACATACAAAGCCTGTCTCATCGGATGCGGACGGATGGGCGCAACGATCGACGACGAAGTCGAAGGCAGAGACGATAGTTTTATTTGGCAACCCTTTTCGCATGCCGCCGCCGCTGTCGCCTGTGAGCGAACAGACCTCGTTGCAGTTTCAGATGTCTTTGCTGAGAAAGCCGAAGCCATCAGAAAACGCTACGGAGCCGAGCGCGCCTATACAGATTATCAAGAGATGATCGAAAAAGAGAAACCCGACATCATCTGTATCGCCACGCGTCCCGGTCCACACGCCGACATGACTGTCTTTGCCTCCGAAAATGGGGTCAAGGGCATCTACTGCGAAAAACCGCTCTGCTGTTCTATGGAAGAAGCAGACATCATGGTAGACATTGTTCAGAAGCACGGGGTCAAATTCAACTACGGCACCCAGCGCCGCTATATGCCGATCTATCGGAAAGTGCGTGAACTCGTGGATGCTGGCGAAATCGGCGATGTTTTATGCTCCATTGCCCAATACGGAGCCGGTTCTGCGCTCTGGGGCTTAACCCACGCCGCTGATATGCTCCTCTTCCTCGCGGGTGACCCAGAGGTTGACTTCGTGACGGGCGCGATTATCTGCAAAGATTCAGATTGGGATGGCAACCGTCTCAACGTTGACCCGGGTATCGCTTGTGGTTACATCCGTTATTCCAACGGAGTCCACGGCTATAATACCGCAGGCACTGGACCCGAATATGAGGTCTGCGGCACCGCCGGTAAGATCCGTATACAAAACAATAGTAGAGAAATCCAATTCAGAAAAAAAGACGGGAGCTTCTTTGAAGAAGTGCCGTTCCCAGAGACATCCAGAGCGACAGGCACTGTCATGGGAATTACCGACATCGCCGAAGCACTCGACGAAGACCGGGAGACGAAAGGACCCGTCCACCTCGCGCGTCGAAGTATAGAAACGCTTATGGGCATGATCGAATCGCATCGGCTGGGCGGCAAGCACATCTCACTTCCCATGGAGAATCGATCTCTCTACGTTACCAGAGATAACTGGTAGCATCGTCCCCGGTAGGCGCGCTTTCTAAGCGCGCTTATATCTACTGGCGAGATTTCTAACCTCGCCTAAAAAACATGAACTTAGAAACCCAAATCCAGCAATTCCGAGAAACCTTTTACACTGTCAAAGCCGAAGTCCAAAAACGTATTGTCGGTCAAGACGCAATTATTGAAGGCGTGCTTTTTTGTCTACTCGCCAATGGACATGCGCTCCTTGAGGGCATTCCAGGTTTAGGCAAAACGCAACTCATCTATACCCTCAGCGAAGCACTCGATCTCTCCTTCAAACGCATCCAATTCACGCCGGATATGATGCCTTCCGACATCACAGGCACAACGCTCCTTATTGAGGATGAACACGGCAGAAGGCAGTTTGAATTTCAGCAGGGACCCATTTTTTCTCAACTCATCCTCGCCGACGAGATCAACCGTGCCACACCGCGCACGCAATCCGCGCTCCTTGAAGCGATGCAGGAGCGGACTGTCACCGTCGGACGCACCAGCCACAAATTAGAGGAACCGTTTTGTGTCCTCGCCACACAGAACCCGTTGGAAATGGAAGGCACCTATCCGCTCCCAGAAGCACAACTCGACCGATTCCTGTTCAAACTCCTCATTGACTTTCCGAACGAAGATGAGATCGTCGAAATTCTACGCCGTACCACGTCTGGTGCCGAGATTACTATTGACAAGGTGACGGATACCGAGACGCTCAACGAGATGCGTCAACTCGTGCCGCAGGTCATCATTGCTGAGCATGTCGAACGCCACATTATCCGACTCGTCCGTGGTACGCACCCTGATTCCGAGGACGCGCCAGAGATCGTCAAACGCTATGTCCACCTCGGTGCCGGGATTCGGAGTGTCCAAGCGATAGCTCTCACCGCCAAAATCAATGCCCTCCTTGATGAACGTTACAACGTCGCTTTTTCGGATATCGATAATGTGTTGCTCCCCGCCCTACGACACCGTATCCTACTCAACTTCGAGGGGCAGGGCGAAGGTATTGAACCCGATGCCATTGTCAACGAAGTCCGGAACACTATAACTCCAGCCCCTTAGTACCCCTCGTGTCTCTTTTCGGACTGTTGACGAAGTTCCGACCTCATACCTCTGATAATATAATATTTGTGATTGCCAAAAACAGGCGAAAATGATAATATAATATTTGTGATTGTCAAAAATAGTCGAAAATGATAATGAGGAAATTGCGATTGCCAAAAACAGATGGAAATGATAGTATGAAAAACTTCATAGCGGGTAAATACAGACAACAACGAGAATATAAAAGTTTTACGCCTTCTCACATAAACTATCCTTTTGTCTGGGAAAATCCACAGATAAATCTTCTTGTTGAAGACGCGGCAAGACTTTTGGGAGAACTCAACGCCTATGCTGAACTTCGTCCAGATGTTAATCTCTCCATTCCAATGAGCATCGCGAAAGAAGCAACATACTCCAACCAAATTGAAGGCACAAAAACTGAATTTGATGAAGCCATTTTACCGCAAAGAGAGATTAGTCCAGAGAGACGAGATGATTGGCAGGAAGTCCAGAATTACATTGAAGCGATGAACTTCGCGATAACCAAACTGTCCGAACTTCCGCTTTGTATACGGCTCCTAAAGGATGCCCACAAAATCTTACTCTCAGGTGTTCGTGGGCAACACAAAGCCCCCGGAGAAATTCGCAAAACTCAGAATTGGATCGGCGGTTCATCGCCTTCTGATGCATTTTTTGTGCCGCCGTCAGCGGAGGAGGTACCGGATCTTTTAAGCGACTTGGAAAAATTTTGGCACAACCAATCACTACAGATTCCAGAACTGATTAAAATTGCGATTACACACTACCAGTTTGAAACCATCCATCCTTTTCTGGACGGCAATGGACGGTGCGGAAGACTATTAATCGTTTTGCAACTCATCGACGCGCAGGTACTGAGCAAACCTTTCCTTTACATGTCCACGTTTTTTGAGAAGCACAGAAACTCATACTATGATTCACTTTCTATGGTCCGCAAATCAAATGATTTAGAGCAGTGGATTACGTTTTTTTTAAACGGAATAGTTGAAACCACCCAAGATGGGATTAAGACATTCAAAGGGATTCTCGAACTTCAGCGAGAATATGAGACTAACATATTAACTCTCGGCTCTCGAGCGAAAAACGCGCAAAAACTGTTGCGTTTTATGTACGCTACACCGATTGTTAATGTAAGATCAGTTGAAAAAGAACTCGGCATAAGTTTTTCAAGCGCGAATCGTCTGCTAAAATCATTGACAGAACTGGGTGTCCTGAAGGAGACTACAGAGGACTCTCGTAACCGCCTCTTTGTATTGGAAAAATATGTGAACCTCTTTAGAAGTTAGCGAATCCCAGACAAAAATGAGGAAATTATGACGATGAGGACATCGCAGGCATATTTCACACCGGAAGAATACATCACTTTAGAACGCAAGGCAATCCCTGACGCTGAGACAGTTAGAAGTGAATACATGAACGGTGAAATAATTGCTATGTCTGGAGCAAGTTTCGCACACAATCTAATTACTTACAATATCTCCGGTGAATTCCGCATTCGCCTGAGAGGCAGTGGATGCCTTGCATTCGCTAATGAGATGCGTGTGAGTATTCCGTCAGTAAATTCTTATTTTTATCCTGATGTCAGTGTCGTCTGCGAAGAACCTCGCTTTCAAGACGATGTTTTTGATACACTCCTCAATCCGATTGTCGTCGTAGAAGTGCTCTCTCCGTCAACAGAAGCTTATGACAGAGGAGACAAATTCGCACACTACCGACAACTCACATCCTTGCAAGAATACATCCTCGTCTCCCAAGACAAGGTGCGTGTTGATCATTATGTCCGACACGCAGCACAGTGGATTCTCACCGATTTTCAAGAACTTGACCAGCAACTTCCACTCACCTCAATCCAATGCGAATTGCCCCTACAAGAGATATACGAACGCGTCCCGTTCTCTGAGTAGTTTGCCGCAAACATACAGATATAACAGTCCTAAATTGAACGCCAGTTTGAAAATAGATCCGTAGGTCGGGTAGAGCGATAACACACCCGAAAAAACGCAAAATTTGGACAGATATGACCTTTTCCAAGGGGCTTTTTGGCGAAATAGCGGTAGCGAAACCCGACATCCCGCTTTTATTAAACTCACGTTAAATTGAAAAGATGCTTTGTTGATTCAGTTTGCTCGTTTTACGCAAGTATGGTATAATTTCAATAGATCTTGAAGCTTCATACCTAATAAGGAATATCAACGTTGGAAACGCGTAAAATCAGTACTCTGAATGATTTCATGGAATGGGTGGAAAGCATAAATCCCAATTTAGAATCCGAAATGTATTTGTTTCGGGGTTTATCAAATGAAGAATACCTGATAGAAGCGTCAGCTTGGCGGCGACTCCCGTCTGAATATAATAGAAGCAGTTATGAGGAATTTCTTGAAATCAATAAATTTCTAATCAAGGAAGCACGTCTCCAAGGGCACGACCACAAGAATGGACGCGAACTGAAGGATTTGGAAATACTTGCGGAACTTCAGCACTTAGGTGCAGCAACTTGTTTAATTGATTTTACTTATAGTGCCCAAGTTGCTCTCTGGTTTGCTTGTCAGCCGGATGTAAAAGAAACGTCAAATTGTACCGAACCCACAGATGGTAAGGTTGGGGCAGTTCTTAATAACCCAAATAGGATTGAAGAAATTACACCAAAGATGTTAGAAGATAGAGATTTTGATTCCTTTTTCAACGCGCCAAGTCAAAAGTTATTGCAACCACAACTTTTTCGATGGCAACCGAGGCACTTGAATAATCGGATTGCTTCGCAACATTCTATCTTTTTGTTGGGAGGTAACCAAGTTATTTATTCAGATAAAGAATGTGTCATAGAAGCAATTTGCAAAGAAAAAATACTAAAATCTCTGGAGATACGCTCACATATTACTGAAAAAAGATTATTTCCCGACCTTGAAGGTTTTGCACGTCAACATGCCCATGACAAACCTTTCCCGGTCCCTGATTATTTGGTTCTCGGTCATCAAGCGTACCGAAGGCAGGAATACGAGGAAGCTATTTTGAACTATAACAAAGCAATTTCTTGGAATCCCAAAGATGCAAATCCCTATTTCTGGCGCGGGCACGCAAGAGTTAACATGCAACAATATGAGGAAGCGGTTGATGACTTTGACGAAGTTATCCGCATAGGGGGTGATGTGGTATCTGTGTATCAGATTCGAGGTTATGCAAAATCGTGTCTTGGCCTCTATGGCGATGCGAAGCAGGATTACCTAAAAGGCTTACAATTGGCTCAGCAGGCTAACAATGAACAATACATTAAAATAATTCAGGAAGCACTTCAAAAACTTAATTCTCACACTATAGGTGGAACTCAGGGTTGATATTTTCTGAATAAACTTTACTTCAGTACCTACACTCAGGAAAAATGCTTTTATGCAACACCTCTTTGAAAAACTACGTGAAGACACATTAAAATGGCGGAAAGATGGATACCCCTGCCAAGATTACCCACTTATCGGAGAAATATTACGCTACCAATCTGAAGGTGAGGCAGGTGACCGCGTCCACCTCAAATATCTCCGTGAACCGCAATTCCAATCGCTGGAACTCTATTGGTATATCAGATTGGTATTGAAAACTCCGCATATTGTTAAGCTCTACAGACACTACTATGACACTGGCGATATACGCGATTTCTGCGAAGCGTTCGGTATCCCGCTTTCTCCGCAAGAACTGATATTGAATTGGGATGTTGATACAGTCATTAACTTGGTGGAAAACAACCCAGAATTTGTTAAACTGAAGCGCATTGATCCAGTTTACGAGGCTGTGACACTCCCTTACGCAAGTTATATCTTCGCGCTTGCAATGGGCACAGGCAAGACGGTTCTTATTGGTACCATTATTGCAACCGAATTCGCGATGGCACTCCGATATCCAGAGGGCACTGAAAGCCCGCACTTGGCGGGCGAGACTCATTTCATGAAAAATGCCCTTGTCTTTGCCCCCGGTACAACGATTATTGAAAGTCTCCGTGAAATCAGCGACATCCCTTTTGATCAGATTTTGCCTGCCAGTCTACATCGTGATTTTCTCGCCAATCTCAAAATTACCTATCCACAGACCGGGGCAAAAGAAATTCAGGTTCAAGCCGCTAGTACTTACAACGTCATCGTCACGAACACTGAGAAAATCGCGCTTCGGGCAAATCTCAAAAAGCGAAGCAATCAGACAGAATTTGAGTTTGAGGAGAAAAAGGAGCAGGCAGAATTAGAGGCGAACCTCCGCCTCCAAAAAATAACGAGTCTACCAAGTTTAGGGGTCTTCTCAGACGAGGCACATCACACTTACGGAAACAAAATAGACGCAGAACTTAAGCGGGTGCGTGAAACGGTTAACTACATACATGAGAAAACCCCTCTTGTTGCTGTTATCAATACCACTGGTACCCCTTACGCCAAGCGACAGATGCTCAGAGAAGTTGTGGCATGGTATAGTCTGGGTGAAGGAATTAAGGACAACATTCTCAAAAGTCTTCACAATGGTATTGTTCAGTATCCTATCGGAACGATTCCTGATGCAGACGTGATTCGTAGCGTTATAGATGATTTTTTTGAGAGCTACGGTGATGTATCATTGCCCGATGGTGCGAAAGCGAAAATCGCCTTTTACTTCAGGACGCAAGAACATTTGGATGCCTCCCTTGAGTACATTCAAAACGCACTTACCCAAAGGAGAGAGAGTACCACTCAGATACTCGTCAATACCCAAAAATCAAGTCCGCAGGAAATTGATGAATTCAATCAACTTAACAATCCGGACAGTCAGAAACGTATCATTCTCCTTATAGGCAAAGGGACGGAAGGATGGAATTGCCCCAGTCTATTCGCTTGCGCGCTGATTAAGGAGCAAACAACGAGCAGCAATTTTATTTTGCAAGCCTCAACCCGATGTCTCCGTCAGGTGAAAGGCAACACGCACACTGCAAAAATCTTTTTGGATACGAAAAACAGTACGATTTTAGATAAAGAATTGCAGGCGAACTTCGGGACCACACTCGGTGAACTGCGTAGACAAGACGCAGAAACGGAAGAATTTGCACTCCGCATTCGTAAGCCTGATTTACCGAAATTAAAAATTATGCAGTTGGTGCGCCGGGTTGTCCCATTGGAAAATGCCCCTAAAGAGATTCAGTTGCACATCCCTACAAAAGTGGAAAAAACACTGCCTGCTTTTCGCAGCATTCTGACCCCCGATTTCACGCAGCGGAGTGCTTCGCCGCTAACAGCGTTAGGCGCGCAGGACGAAGTTGAAATAACGAATCGGACAACGGATTGCTACACACTGGCGAGACGACTTGCAACGAACTATCACCTCTCTGTTATAGAGACGCTCAAAAACCTCAAAAAACTGTATCCAGAGGGGCAAGTCCCTTATGAGCATTTCGATTCATTATGTAAACAGGTGGAAGACCAGCAGCAAAATTACGAAGTGATTGAGGAACAGATTGCAGAACACCTCGCCCTTATCCGTATCCACGGTGACGATGGCAATCTACTTTTTGAAAAAGATGAGGCTGAGGACTGCTACGTTCACAAGGTGCGTCTGCGCAAAAGCAAAGCTGACCTGCTGCTCAGTGAAGATGACTTAGATGACAGTCACGATGTGAGTTTTCATTATATGCCCTACGACTTTGATAGCGGACCTGAACAGAATTTCTTTAAAACGATTTTAGCAACGCTGAATCAATCTGTTGCAGATGTCAAAGTATTTCTGTTTACCGGAAGCCTAACGAATACCAAGAAAACGGATTTTCATTTTGAATACAAAGGCACTGATAACAATTATCACCGCTATTTTCCTGATTTTGTTATTGTCAAAAACACAGGGGAATTCTACATCGTTGAGATTAAATCTGAAAATGAGCGCGGCCACCCGGACGTAGTAGCGAAAAAGAAGGCAGTGAAACGTCTGGCAAAATTGCAACCGGACGCTCACTTTGAATATAAAGTAATTTATACCAGAGACGCTTTTCTCCAAGAAAATTTAGACGAAATGCAGACTATCCGAGAATGGATTTATGGGAACGAATCCATGCAAAACAGTAGTTGAAACAAGTGTATTCACGGAAAATAAACTGCTTTACGGTGACGGAAAAAGGTTGAAAAATTTGCTAAAAATGCCTTATACTTAATCAGGCTTGCAATCAGATGCTTGCACTTTATCATAGCGTTGGCACCGCTAACCACTTTTTGTATGGAGGTATCCCAATGACAACACGCCTTGAACAAGCTTTTACAGAAGCATCAAAGCTCTCACCGAAGGAACAGGATGCACTGGCAGATTGGGTGCTTGCTGAACTACGTTCCGAGAAAAAATGGGATAAATTATTCGCCAGTTCTCAAGAAGTATTATCCAAATTGGCTTCTGAAGCAATTATTGAACATCGTAGCGGTCAAACCAAGAAACTCAATCCAGACCAACTATGAATTCAAGAACGACAAAACGCTTCCGTCAGATGCTGGCGAAATTACCAAGCAACATCCGACAACAAGCTAAAGGAGCCTACAGACTGTTCAGGGAGAATTCACACCATCCAAGCCTGCAATTCAAGAAAGTACACGACACTGAACCAATTTACGCTGTTCGTATCAATATCAACTATCGAGCCGTTGGAGTTTTTGACAATGGAGAAATCGTTTGGTTCTGGATCGGTCCACATACAGAATATGAGAAGTTGCTTGATCAACTTTGAGATTTAGGGCGTACGAAATAATTGGGCTTGTGGGTAATATCGTGTTATGACTACTGAAAGAATAATCACAATGAACTCAGACGTTAAACTTCAGCAATGCACAGTCCCTTTTAAAGACTATCTTCTAAAAGATCTGACACGACCGGAATTTGCAAAAGGTTACTTGGAAGCTGCACTCCAAGACTTTGATAAGGATGGCAATATTGAATTATTATTGCTCTGCATGAAAGATATCGCAGAAGCACAAGGCGGAATTGAAGAACTTGTCACATGGACAAATCTCAGTCCGCAGACGCTCACCTATCTCCTTAATACCGAACACCCACCGCAATTGGATAAAATGCTGGACATTCTATCAAGATTAAAAAACTCTACTTATTCAAAAAATGCCGGATAGGTATTCCTCCACAGCAGTAAGACAAAGCTGAAATTCGTATGAAGAAATGGCCTGAATTTGACGATAATGACGATCTACCAGAAGGAATCTACCAAGCAACGGTGCCCGAAATTCTACAGCATTTCGGCACAGAAAACGCTCAGAGAATCCGCCTCGGACAACGATTAGAACGTATCTACTCGTTGGTAAATAGCACAGGAAAAGTAGCAAGATTCATCGTGTTTGGTTCATTCGTGACAGCGAAACCTATCCCTGGTGATGTAGATATATTTTTACTCATGGAGGACTCATTTGACGTTGATCAGGTGTCCGGTGAAGCTGCTCTCATTTTTGACAATGAAAAAGCACAAAATATTTTGGGAGCCAGTATCTTCTGGATTCGCAAAATCGCAGCGATCGACGGCGAGCAGCAATCAGTTGAATATTGGCAGATTAAACGCGACAATACAAGACGCGGCATAGTTGAGGTGATTCACAATGATCCAGAACAATCAAGAACTTGAGGCAACATTAACACGTATCAAGTATTTTCAAAAACAGATAGAAAAAATCCGAGAGGTCGAAACCAACCCACAGAATTATAGGTTCTCTGTCAGCGGTTTTCTCGCCGAAATTGATCGGATGAACCTGGAAGTCCGAGAGTATCTATCTATTCATCCAAGTGAATTGGTAAAACAAGTCGCCGAAGCAAGGACATAAAACTGAAACCGAATGATACAAATGCCTATAACGGTAGCACTACAATTATTGATTTTCAAAGCGCACTTGGTCTAAATAAACGTTGGCACTACACCTCATTCGGCGTTAGGGTATTTGACACCTGTCGAATTTGAGGAAAAAACTTGTCTTAAATTTACGAAATTTCGGACCTAATTAGCGATGGCACTTCAATCTGAATCACATCGTAAGCAATGGGTTTTACTATAAAAGATCGTCACAAATCGTATAAACTGCTACAATGGTTAGGTCCATGGGGTGCTCCTTTGGTTTTATTTGGATATAAAAACTATAAAGGATATCCCATGGATTTACAACTTTTTTATAGGTAGCAACTTAGGTTAATATAACTCATGAAAACGACACTCTATTTCTCACTCATACTACTCATTTTTCTAATGCTCATATTTGTGCCGAACAGTATCGCCGAGGAGTCTCGTCCTATCGTGAGGCTCATCTACTTCGTTCCAAGTGACCGTGAAGCGCGTCCGGACCTTGAGACGACGTTTGATACTTCGATAAAAAGGACACAGAAGTTCTTCGCTGATGAGATGGCACAGCACGGTTTTGGTAGAAAGGCTTTTAGATTTGAAACGGACGCAAACGGCAATGCGATTGTTCATCAGATAGATGGGAAATACAATGACGCATTTTATCAGGCCGACTCATTTGATAGAATCCTTGACGAACTCGATGGACAACTTGACTTCGCCAACAATATCTATGTCGTCGCCGTTGAGATCAGCAGTGGTGTTTTTAATAACGGGACTGTGTGTGGTATTGGTGGAGACAATAAAAATGGTGGTCATGTTTTAGTCTCCGCCTCAGGGGATTGTCGTAATAATGTTGCGCTTATCGCCCACGAACTCGGCCATGCATTTGGATTACAGCACTACTTTTTCGATTCTGCTAATATTATGTCTTATGGATCAGTTCGCGAGGATTTGTCTTCAAAGCAATTGTCTTTATGTAATGCCCAATGGTTGAATGTTCATCCTTATTTCAATTCAGACAGAGTCATCACTCGAAATCTAAATACAAGCATACATCCGTTATCAGCTGGGTATGATGTGAAACCGCCCCATGCATTCAGGCTCCGTTTTGAATTATATGACCCAGATGGACTTCATCAAGCACAACTTATCGCCTCCAAAAGCGCGGCATTGAACGCTAGCAGTGAACCAGAGTTTATAGATTGTCAAGCGTTTAGGGGCGTTAGTGGACATGCGGAATTTGCCACAACGCGAATTTTGGATTACGTCATGATTCAGGTGATAGACAAAGAGGGCAACTATACAAGAAAATTCTTTAAAGTTGACGCAACAGTGCCACCTCCCGAAACCAATGCCGCCTCTATACCCGATCCAAACTTAGCCTCAGCAATTCAGCAAGCATTGGCGATACAACCTGAAAAACAGATTACCACATTTGATATGGCAAGGCTCCGATCTCTAACGGCTGTCAATCGTGGGATAACAGATCTCACGGGACTTGAACATGCAGTGAGAATAGAGTCTTTAGACCTTACGAATAATCAAATTCAAGACCTAACACAGGTGTCGAAGTTGACGCAACTCACAGACTTAAGAATGGCTGGAAATCAGATCCGAGATATTACGCCACTGGCAAACTTAACGCAGCTTGAAGTGTTATTTCTCGGTGGAAATTATATCCGTGATATTACATCCTTGGCAAACTTAACGCAGCTCACTGTGTTAGAACTTAGTGGTGGTCATATCGAGATCGACCCTATTAGTGAAGATGTTAGGCCTGCACGCGGTTTCAATGAAATCCGTGATATTACATCCTTGGCAAACTTAACGCAGCTCAAAAAGTTGTTTCTTTTTGGAAGTTACGTCCTTGAGGATATTACGCCACTGGCAAACTTGACACAGTTGCAGGATTTAGAACTCAGTTATAATCAGATACGTGATGTTACACCCCTCAAAAACCTAATTAATTTAGAAATTTTAGGGCTTCAGCACAACCAGATTAGCGATATTTCCCCACTCAAGGGGTTAGTCGGATTATGGCATTTATATCTTGACGGCAATCCCCTGATAGACGATATTACAGCCCTTGAAGGTATGACACAAATAGGAAAGTTGCAACTCCCAAGCCCCATGATCACAGACATCACGCCGCTGTCCCGATTGACGCAGTTAGTGGAATTAGATATAAGAGATAACCAGATCAGTGATATTACGCCTCTCGCGGACTTGAGACAATTACAGGCACTAACCATGTCTGGCAATCCGATTAGCGACATTACACCGCTATCCCGATTGACGCAGTTAGTGGAATTGGGTCTATGGGATTGCCAAATCCGGGATATTAGACCGATTACTACGTTGACACGATTAGAACGTTTGAACTTTTCTTACAATCAAATTAGCAACATTCGTCCGTTGTCCCGATTAAGTAAGTTAAGGCATCTGAGTTTTGCGGATAACCGGGTCAGTGATGTGCGTCCACTGATAGGGTTAGTGAATCTAAAAATGCTATGGACTTGGGGCAATCCGATTGAGGATCGCGAGCCACTTCTCACGCTTCTACGCCGTAACCCGGACATAACAATCTATCATAGGAAAAATGGCGAGCCACTTCCTGTATCGTTGTCCAGTTTCAAAGTAGAACACACTGATACAGGCGTATTGCTCCAATGGACAACTGAATCAGAGGTAGACAACGCAGGTTTCTACATCTACCGCAGTCAAAGCAAAGATGGGGACTTCACAGTTGTTAATCCGAAAATGATACAAGGGGCTGGCACAACAGCGGAACGCAACACTTATACATGGACAGATACAACCGCTAAGCCGAACACCGTCTACTATTATCGGATTGAGGACATCTCTTATGCCGGTGAACGCCAACAGCTTGCGACTGTTCGGTTGAGAGGGTTTGTCTCTGCTACAGGTAAACTTATCACAGGATGGAGCCAACTCAAGAAAAAGTAACCTTTCACGGCGACACGCAAGCTGTTGATACGCAAGTAAGAGACCAGCAGACTAATGCAAGCCGTCCGTCGGGATAGCTGTCGAAAGTGCCGGAAAACTCGCTATCACTTGGTTGTTAAATCTGCTCAAGTAGACTATCCTATATATGCCTGAATAATCTACGCAAGATGTATTAGTGATACAACAAAATGAACACAGACAACGGTCTATTGTAAACCTAAAACTTGTCCATCTTCAAATCATAAACATATTAGGTGTAGAAATCAAAAAAGTTTATTTTCCAGACCCATAATTGCGGAGTGTAAGTTTTAGATAAATTATTGGATTTTCTACGCTGTTTGATTTTTCTTTTTCAGTTCCGGTGCGGTTGCAAACCGCATCTACCGGTCCTGGGTGTCTAAAATTAGAGAAAAAAACCGAAAACTAAATCGTCCTGCGCTTTCGCCCTTTCCGCTTGCCATCCGCCACAAATTATGCTAAAATACCCTTAGCATGAACCAGCACGACCTAAAACACCCACATAAAGAACTCTGTGCCCTCCTCGGAACTCGCTTTAGTACAGACAATGCTATCCGGGACGCGCACGCACGCGACGCCTCCTATCACCGAGGCGCGCTTCCCGATGCTGTCGCTTTTCCAAAAACCAACGCTGAAGTCGCCGAAATTGTCAGAATCTGTGGAAAATATAAGATGCCGATAGTCCCTTATGGCACGGGAACTGGTGTTGAAGGTGCTGTTGTCACAACCGAAGGCACGCTCTGCATCGCACTCAACGAAATGAACCGCATTCTCCGTGTCAGTCAAGACGACAGAGATGCCACCGTCCAAGCGGGTGTAACGCGCTTGGAATTGAACACGCATCTCGCGGAGATCGGTACGCAACTCCATTTCTCTGTTGATCCGGGTGCGGATGCCTCATTAGGTGGGATGGCAGCGACGCGCGCATCGGGTACAAGTGCGGTTCGATACGGCACAATGCTCGATAACGTTCTCGGTTTGACCGTCGTTACTGCTGATGGCTCCATCGTCCGGACGGGGAGCAGGGCTCGAAAGTCTGCCGCAGGCTACGATCTCACACGTCTTTTCATCGGTTCTGAAGGCACATTGGGGATTATCACCGAAATCACGCTCAAATTGACACGGTTGCCGGAGGCGGTCGCGTCCGCCGTCTGTGCGTTCCCAACCGTAACCGCAGCAGTGGACACTGTTATTGAACTCATAGGTACAGGGGTTAGCATCGCTCGTATTGAGCTTTTAGATGAACGCCAGATGGATGCCGTCAACAAATATGCGGGATTGGCGTACGAAGTCGCCCCGACACTCTTCTTTGAATTCCACGGCTCCAAGTACACCGTCGCAGAGAGTTCGGAGATTGCTGGAACCATCGCAGCAGCACACAGCAGTGGCGATTTCCGATGGGCAACAGACGAGAACGAGCGTAAACGCCTCTGGCAAGCCCGATACGATAGCTACTACGCCGCTTTAAACCGCCGTCCGGGTTCTGTCGGATACGTCACTGATGTCTGCGTCCCGATATCCGAACTCGCTGAGTGCATCGCCAAAACGAAAGCACTTCTCGCGAAATCGAGCCTTGACCCGTCGCTCCTCGGACACGTTGGAGACGGGAATTTTCACGTCGTTTTTCCACTTGAACCTGATAACGACGCTGAATTGGCAGAGGCACAGCAGCTCAGCCATCAGATTGTAGACATCGCCTTAGAGATGGGAGGCACCTGCACCGGAGAACACGGTGTCGGTATCGGCAAACGAAAAGCATTGGAAAAGGAACACGGATCGGCAATTGATTTGATGCGTGCTATCAAAAATGCTTTGGATCCCCTAAACTTAATGAACCCGGGTAAGGTCTTCTTGTAGACGCGTTTCCAACCGTGTAGCGTAGAGGAAAGTATGCAAAACAACTGGAAAATCCTCATCACCGATTACGCCTGGCCCTCTATAGAACCCGAACGACAAGTACTTGCCGGAATCGGGGCAGAACTCATCGCCACGGAGACTGGCGACGAGGCAGAACTTCTAACCCTCGCACCCGCCATGGACGGCATCCTTACTTGCTGGAAACCCGTTCGCGCGCCTGTCATTGCCGCTGCTGAAAATTGTCAAATTATCGGACGTTGCGGTATCGGACTGGACAACATCGATGTCGAAGCCGCTACGGAACACGGGATCGTTGTCACAAACGTCCCTGCCTATTGTATTGATGAGGTTTCCGATCACGCGATGGGGTTGCTGCTGGCGTGTGCAAGAAAAATCTCGCGCTACGATCGGACTATTAAGGGAGGCACATGGGAACAGAATATCGGACCAACGATGCGCAGAATCCGAGGCAAAACGCTCGGGGTCATCGGGTTCGGACGGATTGCACGCTCAATTGTGCCAAAGGCAGAAGCGTTTGGGTTTACAATCAACATCTGCTCCCCACGTACCGATCCCGAATTGATTCAGCAATACGGTGCACAAAAGGTTTCGTTTTCAGAACTTCTCGCTACCTCTGATTTTATCACCATCCATGCGCCGCTAACACCGGAAACACAGGGTATGTTTAGCGATGCCGAATTTCGGGCAATGAAACCGACAGCCTACCTGATTAACACGGCGCGTGGAGGGATTGTGGATACGGCTGCACTCACCGATGCCCTACGCAATGCTGAAATCGCCGGGGCAGGTTTGGATGTATTGGAGACAGAGCCACCTGAACAAAATGAGGAACTACTCACCCTCGAAAACGTCGTCGTTACGCCGCACGCCGCTTTTATATCAGAAGAATCAATTCTTGACTTACAGGTTGCTGCTGCCACGTGTGTCGCGGAGGTACTAACGGGAAAATTGCCAGAATCCGTCGTGAACCCATCGGTTCTGGAACAATCGAACCTCCGCGCGAATTTTTAAACGATAGGTTCCTCACCGAACCGCAAGGTATAATTAAAAAGCCTGCAACACCGGCGCAGGCGGATATACGGAGATGAATATGAAATCCCAGGCTCACCCAAACGAACCGCAAGGTATAATTAAAAAACTCCCTGATGCAACAGGGCATTTCGGACAATTTGGGGGCAGATACGTCCCGGAAACACTCATGCCCGCCCTTTTAGAACTCGAAGAAGCATACGTAGAACTCAAAGATAATCCTGACTTCCAACAAGAATTTCAGTACTACCTCCGTGAATATGTCGGACGGCCAAACCCGCTTTATTATGCTGAACATTTAACAGAAACGCTCGGCGGCGCAAAAATATATCTCAAGCGGGAAGACCTCAACCATACAGGTGCGCACAAAATTAACAGCGCGATCGGTCAAATCCTCCTCGCACGATGGATGGGGAAAAAACGCATCATCGCTGAAACCGGTGCTGGACAACACGGTGTCGCAACCGCCACCGTCGCCGCGAAGTTCGATATGGAATGCGAAGTCTATATGGGTGAGGAAGATATAGAACGACAGGCACTCAACGTTTTCCGTATGCAACTGATGGGGACAAAAGTGGTCCCGGTTAACTCTGGGTCCCGTACCCTCAAGGACGCTATCAACGCCTGCTTCCGTGATTGGGTCACGAATGTCCGAACCACCTACCTACTCCTCGGTTCGGTTGTCGGTGCCCACCCTTATCCAATGATAGTCCGAGATTTCCAATCCGTCATCGGTGACGAAGCGAGAGCGCAGATTTTGGAGCAGGAAGGAACTTTACCGGATTGTGTCGTCGCTTGTGTCGGCGGTGGGAGCAATTCACTCGGCATGTTCTACCCATTTTACGCCGATGAATCCGTTCGGCTTATCGGTGTGGAAGCCGCGGGAGAGAGCATTCGTAGCGGACGACACGCTGCGCCTCTCACCGCGGGCAGTGTCGGTGTCTTTCACGGTGCGAAGTGCTATCTATTGCAAGAGGATGACGGTCAGATAACCCCTGCACATTCGATCTCAGCAGGATTAGATTACCCGGGTGTCGGACCGGAACACAGTTATTATCGCGAAACCGGTAGAGCGGAATATGTGCCGGTTACGGATGCAGAAGCGATAGAAGGGTTCCGGTTGTTATCGGAGACAGAGGGCATCATTCCAGCATTAGAATCTGCCCATGCTATCGCCTATCTGCGTGAACTCGCACCCAAACTCGGTAAAGACAAAGTCATCGCTGTCTGCCTTTCAGGGCGCGGCGACAAGGATGTTTACACGATCGCAAGTGAATTGGGCATCAACCTTTGAATTTATCTGGGGTACTGCTGGTGCGAAGTATCGCGCCCTCAAGGTCGCTCCTACAGCAAAGAGTTCTCAAGCAGTAAATCGAAATTATTGGAGAACTGAATACTTCTCCCTCATGTTTAATTGAAAAAAATTACTATTGAGATGTACTCTATGGTATAATTATCTCACTCAACCTTTAATTCTGGTCCGCGAGACGGCATCGTGACAGACAGGAGAAGATACAATGACAAGCATCGCAAAAATTCAAGAAGAAATTCTGGCTCTCTCCGAAGCCGATTACCTACAATTAAAACAATGGTTCAGCGAATTAGATAAGGACGAATGGGATCGTCAGATCGAAGCGGATTCAAATGCAGGAAAATTGGATTTTTTAATTGCTGAGGCTCTTGAAGCGAAGGAAAAAGGGACACTTAAGAATCTTGAGGATCTTTAGGTGCATAGAACAACACCGCGCTTCTGGAGACATTTTGAGAAACTTCCAGCACCTGTGCAAAGGGTCGCAAGAGAGAATTTCCGTCTGCTCTTAGTAAACCCACGACACCTATCCCTCCATTTTAAGAAAGTTGGAAACTATTGGGCAGCACGCGTGGGGCAAGATCATAGAGCACTCGCAATTAAAGATGGGAGCGACTTCACTTGGGTTTGGATCGGTAGACACGATGAATATGAGAGACTGATTAAGTCCTAATCGAGTATCATGAAACGAATCCTCCTGCGAATTTTAAAGCAATGAACTACCAAAGTTGTGTGAGTTCATATCAAGCGAGGTGGCACTATGACGCGCGAAACCGTAGGCTCTGCTTCAAACTCGTCCCTGCCGCAAAAAGTCCGCAAGTTCATCAAGTGGGCCTCACATCGAGACGGTCCTGTCAGGAACTGGCGATATATCCCGACGCATGTACTCTTACGAAAACTGCGCTCAGAATCCGCTGAAATGCGGGCTTACGCCGCTGAAGGGTTAGGCGGTGTGGGTGGTGTTCATGCTGTCGCGCCGCTCATCAACGCTTTAGGTGATAACAATTCGACCGTTCGCCGTTTCGCTATCTCCTCGCTTGGGCATATCCGCGATGAACGTGCGATTGATGTGCTTATACCGTTTCTAAAAGACGAAGAGGCTGACATGCGATGTGCGACTGTTGTTGCTCTTGGTGAATTGGGACTCGGTGAAGATATGTCCTCGACTCCATCGGTACAGGTGATGGAGGCATTAATAAACACTGTAACGGACACCGACAGAGCCGTCTGTTCTGCCGCTGTCGTCGCTTTAGGCAGAATCGGTAATCCACAAGCCATTTCTGCACTCAACGAATTGGCAGAAACCACTGAGAGCGAATGGATCCGCCGCTACGTCAGCGAAGCATTGCATCAAATCGAAGAGCAGAACGCCTAACGAAATTCTCAAAACTTTTCCTTGATTTTGACTACCCGATTTGGTATAATACATGTTAAGTTTATTCTGCGCAAGTGCCCCCAGTATCTTTACGCAAGTGGGGTTTGCTCCTATTTGAATGATCTCGCGTGGCGCGGTCTGTTAAGAAACTGCAATTCTTCTGGAACCGGAGCCCGTAACGAAGTGGAGGGCGGATTTAAGAAAGACACATCAATGGTTCAAATCTACGTCTTTCTTCCGCAAGGTAAAATTAAAAATTTCAAATCCGGGTACGTTAGCATTATCGGCGCGCCGAATGTCGGTAAATCCACCCTGCTCAATACCATTTTAGGGCAGAAACTCGCTATCGTCACCCCGAAGCCACAAACGACTCGCAATCAGATTCGCGGAATTGTCACCACTGACACCCATCAAATTGTGTTTGTCGATACCCCTGGATTGATGAACCCCAAGTACCGCTTACAGAGCGAGATGGTCAAAACCGCGTATGGGGCTTTAGGGGACGCGGATGTCGTCCTTTTTGTGGTTGATGTCACGCGTCGAGACCGTGAGATCGAGGATAGAATCCTAAAACGCCTCAAGCGCAGTCAACAGACAACAATTCTCGTTCTCAATAAGGTGGATCTCGTTGCAAAGCCAACCTTACTCCCAATTTTTGAGGACTACAGTCAGAAATTTGAATTCGCACACATGATACCTATCTCCGCATTAACTGCCGATGGTGTGCCACTCCTTCTTGAGCAGATTGAAACTTATCTACCGCTTGGACCCCGCTATTTTCCAGAAGATCAACTTAGCGACCTTCCTGAACGCTTTTTCATTGCCGAAACCGTTCGTGAAAAGATCATGCTCCTGACCCAACGCGAAATCCCTTACGCCTCCGCTGTTGTTATTGAAGAGTTTGAAAAACGCCAGACGAAGAAATCAGATGAAATTATCTATATCCGAGCCATTGTTTATACAGAACGCCAGACACAAAAGCAAATTATCATCGGTAAGGGTGGTAAGGTAGCTAAACGGGTCGGTGAACTCGCACGAATTGATATTGAGAAATTCTTAGACACCCGTGTCTTTTTAGAAATTTATGTAACAGTCAAATCTGATTGGCGCAAAGATGCCCGCAAACTCAAAGAATTGGGCGGTTTTGCAGATATGTAATCGTTTACCTATCAACTCGTGCCATAAACAAATCTAATCAGAGCGAGTTGATGGGTAAAGTTAACAGTCGTCGGTTATCAGTTAAAGAGGGCTTTTGTCTGACCGAGATTACCTCTTAACTCACCACTCATAACTACTCCGTGGGAAATCATACCAATGACAGAAGAGTCGATTTTCGTGCACGGTGCGCGCGAGCACAATCTAAGAAATATTGACATCCAACTTCCAAAAGACAAACTCATCGTCTTTACCGGCGTTAGCGGTTCGGGCAAGTCTTCAATGGCAATTGATACCGTTTACGCTGAAGGGCAACGGCGATACATCGAGTCTTTATCGGCATACGCACGGCAGTTTTTAGGACAACTCGGTAAGCCGGATGTCGACGAAATTGTTGGACTATCGCCATCTATCGCTATTGATCAAGGGTCAACCGGACATAACCCGCGTTCCACTGTGGCGACCATAACTGAAGTCTACGACTACCTCCGTGTCCTTTATGCCCGTGCAGGACAATTCCACTGTCCCGAATGCGGACGTGAAGTCGGTTCACAAACTCCCGCGGATATCGTCCAGGCTTTGCTTGATTACCCAGAACGCACCAGACTTATCGTTTTAGCACCCATTTTCAGAGGTTCCCGCGGTGCCCACCAAAAAGAATTTGAAGATTTACGCAAAGCGGGTTTCGCGAGGGTGCGAATCGACGGTGAAATATATGAACTCCGACCAGGGCTAACCCTCAATCCCAATCAACGCCACGACGTCGATGTCGTCATCGACCGGGTTGTTATCAAAGACGGAATTGAACCGCGCGTCGCTCAAGCCGTGGATACTGCACTCATGCGTGGGGATGGAAGCCTTCTTGTTCACGTCGTTCCCACGGAAGGCGAGGGGTCTCCCTTTGCGTCACAGGAAGATGACCTGCTGTTTAGTGAAGACTTTACGTGTGCACACTGCCGGGTCAGTTTCGTGAAACCGGAACCTCGACACTTCTCTTTCAATAACCCTGATGGAATGTGTGAGAATTGTCGGGGGTTAGGCGTGCAAATGGGCATCTCGCCCAAGTTGATCGTTCCGGATGATACCCTCTCTATCACGCAAGGTGCCATAAGCCTATGGGGACCTCTTAATACACGAGACACCGCAAGGGAAAAAGTGATCGCTGAAGCACTCGCAAAACACCTCGCATTCGATATTGAAACCCCTTGGAAAGACCTAACACCCGAACAACAACAGGCAGTTCTCTACGGCACCGGCGACGATGTTCTTACGATTACCGCCCCGAGTCGAGACAGGAACACGGGTAACACGCCGAGGAGTACCGGAAACACCGGACGAAAGCAACGCGGCAAAAAGCGACGCCGACGAAGGCGAAAGCCACAGCAGCAGCACCTGCGACAATATCGTGCCCGTTTTCACGGGATTATTCCAACGGAAGAACAGAGATACCACTTTGAAGGTGATGCCGATGAGGGCATCTACCCCGATTATTTCGTCAAAATGTCCTGTAGGACCTGTGACGGAACCCGACTGAACCCGTGGGTCAAAGCCGTAACGATAGGTGATACCTCCATTACGGATGTGCTTGAAATGTCTATTCGGGACGCATCCGAATTCTTCGGTGAGTTAGTACTTCCTGAGCGTGAGACATTCATCGCATCGGAGTTGTTGAAAGAAATTCGAGGACGGCTTGGATTCCTTATGGATGTCGGATTAGGATACTTAACGCTCGCTCGTTCCGCACCGACACTCTCTGGTGGCGAAGCGCAGCGCATTCGTCTCGCCAGCCAAGTAGGTGCTGGATTACGTGATGTCACCTACGTTCTTGATGAACCGAGCATCGGTTTACACCCACGCGACCACGCCGGTTTACTCATGACGCTCTTAAACTTGCGGAATCAGGGCAATACCGTTATCGTCGTTGAACACGATGAGGCAACCATGTTAGTGGCTGACCTGATTGTCGATTTCGGACCGGGAGCGGGGATTAAGGGTGGGAAGATAACGGATATCGGCACACCCACACAGTTCGTGGAGGAGAGCAATACGCTCACTGCCCAATATCTCCGAGGTGATAAGGTAATCGTTCAACCGGAATCTCGTCGTCCAACAGGGGATAGGTGGGTGCAAATCAACAATGCACGTCAGAACAATCTCCAAGGTATCAGCCCTAAAATACCGGTAGGTACGCTCTCCTGTGTAACCGGTGTGAGTGGTTCTGGGAAAAGTTCCTTAATTCACGATATTCTCTACAGCGCACTCGCCCGCGATCTCATGAAGGCAAAGACCGTGCCGGGGGATTACGACGATATTCGAGGTATCATCGAAAACAAGAGCGTTCCGATCTCCAAGGTCATAGACAAAATTATAAACATTGACATGGCACCCATCGGACGCACGCCACGTTCCAATGCCGCAACCTACACAAAGGTCTTTGACGGTATTCGCGCACTCTATGCCGGTCTCCCTGATGCGAAATTGCGAGGCTATAAACCCGGACGATTTAGTTTCAATGTCACCGGTGGTAGATGTGAAGCCTGTAGTGGTAACGGTGCGAAAAAAGTCGATATGGGACTGCTCTCCGATGTCTGGGTGGAGTGTGAAGTGTGTGAGGGAAAACGCTTCAACAGTGAAACCCTCGCTATTAAATACAAGGACAAAAATATCTCTGAAGTCCTTGAAATGGATATTGGTACTGCACTCGCACATTTCGCCGATATTCCAAAGGTCGCAAGAGGGTTGAAACTGCTCCACGATGTCGGTTTAGATTACATTAAACTCGGGCAACCCGCACCCACGCTTTCAGGTGGTGAAGCACAACGTATCAAACTCTCACGGGAACTCTCCAAACGTGGCACGGGTAAAACGCTCTATATTCTTGATGAACCTACAACCGGTTTACACTTTGATGATGTGAATAAATTGTTGATGATACTTCATCGACTCGTAGACGATGGCAATACGGTTGTCGTTGTCGAACATAATCTGGAAGTCGTCAACTCTGCAGATTACCTCATTGATTTGGGACCTGAAGGCGGCGTTGGTGGCGGAACTATCGTTGCGGTGGGGACCCCTGAACAAATCGCAGAGATGCCTGAGTCTTATACGGGTCGGGCACTCCGCGGTGATTTCGATATCTGGCAGAATAGCGGTCAGCGGTCAGCGATCAGCAGTCAGCAAGAGGTTGGATGGGTGGAAGAACGGCAGGATGGGGCTTCCACCCTTCCAACCTTCCATCCAAATGCTGAGAGCCGAAGGCTGACAACCGAAAGCCAATATATTACCGTGCGCGGTGCTACAGAAAATAATCTAAAAAATATTGACATTGATATTCCGCACCGAAAGATGACCGCATTGACTGGCGTGAGTGGCTCCGGTAAGACATCGCTCGCACTTGATACCGTTTATGCTGAAGGGCAGAGACGCTATATCGAGACACTCAGCACTTACGCGCGTCAGTTTATAGGACAGATGGAGAAGCCCAAAGTCTCAAAAATTGAGGGACTCTCGCCCGCAATTGCTATTTCGCACGCCAACGCAGGGCAGAATCCAAGATCTACTGTCGCAACGATTACGGAGATACATGATGGACTCCGTACGCTTTACGCCAGATGGGGCAAACCCTACTGTCCCGATTGCCAAGAGGAGGTCCAGCCACAATCAGCGGAGGAAATAACGGAGCAGGTTTTTGAACGACTCCGCGAACAACGGGTGGATGTCCTCGCACCTCTCACAAATTTCTTGCTTCTTCCTGAAGATGAAGAAGGCGTGTCAAGGGGTAAAATTGTTGACGTTAGTGCCAGTGAGTCGGCATTCGCTTTGAAAGGAAACGAGGATTACGCCGATGTATTTCGTCGATTACAAAGAGCAGGATTTGTACGCGTCCAAATTGATGGTGAAATTCATCGACTTGATGAAGCTCCAAAACTGAGTAGAGGCATTCACCATGAAATCTTTATCGTCATTGACCGCATCGAACTTATAGATGAAGAAAAAAGCCGTTTTACGGAGGCGGTGGAGTTGGCGCTCCTTCAAAGTGGTGGGTTCGTGTTAGTGCAAGCCTATAGAGGCTTGCAGGACAATGAAAAAAGGGAACGCAGAGAAGCAGCCGGGCGGCATTTCCTTAGCGAACACGCGATGTGTCGTTCGTGCGGCAGCAACTTTGGGCAGTTGACACCCAGGCACTTCTCCTTTAACAACAAAGTCGGGGCGTGCGATTTCTGTGATGGACGCGGAAGAAATATGCATCCACCGCATGACGCGTGCAACCAGTGCCACGGCACACGACTGAAACCCTTTCCAAGTTACGTCAGATTTGAAGATGCAACTGTCTCTGAATTGATGGCGCTGTCAATTACCGAAATTATTGAATTCTTCGATGGACGGTTAAAACAGATTGAAGCGGAGATTGTTTCAGATGATGTCGAGACCGATAGGAGCGATCTTCTGAGCGCAACCGGTGTGTCAACCTCAAGAGCGACGCATCCGGCACTTCACATTCATACGTCACCTGAGTTTGAAGCCGAAGTTCTACGCCAAATCCGGACGCGGCTCCAGTTCTTGGAAGATATTGGGCTTGGTTATCTCGCGTTAGACCGCGGGGCACCGACGCTTTCGGGGGGCGAAATGCGCAGAATCCAACTCGCAAGCCAACTCGGTAGCGGGCTTACTGGGGTAACCTATATTCTCGACGAACCGAGTATCGGCTTACACCCACGCGACCAAGAACGCCTCATTGCGGCACTCAAGGAACTCCGCGATATCGGGAACAGCGTCCTTGTCGTTGAACACGACCGCGATACAATATTAGCCGCCGATCATGTGATTGATTTCGGTCCTCAAGCAGGCAAAGGCGGTGGTGAGATCGTCGCGACCGGTACACCAAATACCTTCATTGATGGTTCTCCTCTTGTAGGAGCGATCTCCGAATCGCGACTTACCGATGAACCGTCATCCACCAAATCTTTGACACAGGCTTACCTCTCCAATGAAGTGGAGATCCCTGTTCCGAAAACTCGACGTGAAGGCACAGGCAAACAGTTAGCAATATTCGGGGCGCAAACGAACAATCTCAAGAACATTGATGTCAAGATTCCACTCGGAACCCTCACCTGTGTAACCGGTGTCTCAGGGTGCGGAAAGAGCTCACTCGTTGAAGGCACGCTAAAACCCGCCCTTGAGAGTCGGAGTTCTATCAAAACCGGCGATCCCGAGGACCGTCGCTATAGTCGCTATATCGACCCAGGTAACCGAGAACCGATATATAACGACTACGGGCTACCGGAATATGAAAGCATCCGTGGTGTTAGCCATATCAAACGTCTCATCAATGTAGACCAGAAGGCGATCGGAGAAACACCACGTTCCAATCCAGCGACCTATACTGACCTGTTCACAAAGATCCGTGAACTTTTCGCCGAGCAACACGATGCAAAGATGCGGGGGTATAGTATGGGCACGTTCAGTTTCAACCTCGCACAGGGACAGTGTCATGTTTGTGAGGGGCACCGTTTCAATCGCGTCGAGATGCATTTCCTCCCTGATATATGGATGCCGTGTGAGACCTGTAATAGCACTGGTTACAATGTAGAGACCCTCGAAATCCGTTACAACGGCAAAAATATCGCTGAAGTCTTAAGGATGACGGTAGATGAGGCACTCGCCTTCTTCACCGAAAGCCCGCGCATCTGCCGGACGCTCCAGATGTTAACAGATGTCGGACTCGGTTACATAGAATTAGGGCAGTCAGCGACGACCCTCTCCGGTGGTGAAGCGCAACGTGTCAAACTGGCGAAAGAGTTGGCACGTCGTCAAACCGGTTCAACGCTCTATATCATGGACGAACCGACAACCGGGCTCCATTTTGACGACATCCAAAAACTTCTCAAAGTGCTGAACCGACTCGTCGATGCTGGCAACACCATTATCGCTGTCGAGCATAACATCGACGTTATCAAATCCGCGGACTGGATCGTTGACTTGGGACCGGAAGGCAGTAAAGGTGGCGGAGAAGTCGTTGCGATCGGGACGCCAGAGGAAGTCGCGTCGGTCCAGGAATCCCACACTGCGCGCTTTTTACGTGAGGTATTGTAGAACGATCTACAAACCATAACTTCTTCCCACTAAAAATTGAATTCTCACTTGACTTTTTGCATGGCGTATATTAAACTAACGTGCGTTGGAAGATTGAACAACTTCACCGTTCTGAATATCTCCGTCAACAACTAAAATCACCTATGATAAAAATCGCTACTGCGTAGGTCCTATAGAAAATACAGAACAAGCATTCATAAAAGGAGACTTTTTATGAAAACGAATTTACGTTTTATTTTAACAACTTTGATAGTATTACTCATCTGTGGTGCACCTCTTGTTGCTTCCGCTCAACTCTTTGATGGAGAACGCGAAGGTTTGCTCTTGGGCGTTGGCGTTGGATTTGCAGCCCTTTCGAGTGGTGGAGATTATGAAGGGGCAGCTTCAGGATTTGTCGCATCTGGCAAAATTGGGTATGGTATGTCTGACCAACTGTCTCTTTTGCTCTCATCGGCGGTTCCGCAATTTTCACCCCGCCTCGGGTTTATGTATTTCACTGACCGAAACTCAGACTATTACCTACAAGGATTGATCGGATTTGCAGGTTCTGAAGAGGACCGTCATCTTTCAATATCAGGTGGAGTAGGTTACGAATTGCGAGATCAAATATCTGTTGAGTTAATGCTGGGGTACACCAGGTTTTCTGATACCTATACTACTGGAATTAACCTCTGGACTGGTGACGTTATCAATGAAACATCCGTGACTAATATTATTACGATAGCAGCTACTTTTAATGTCCATTTCTATTAGGTCGCTTGAGATAATAATCTACATGGTTTCAAACGCGATGATGAATTTATAAGAAGTTAATATATTGCGATTACATTTTACCTCATTTGTGAGATTTGTTTAAGTCCTACACAACGGCGGCAGGAACGTTGCAATTGAACGTTGCAATCTTTCTGTTTTCTATAGCGTCAACATGTATAGCTGCTGTAGCAACAGCATAAGACCAAGTTCTACTGCCTAATCTTCTCTCCAAATTTCCGCTTGACAAATTCTAAGATATATGGAATGATAATACTGTATCTATTAAAGATGTCGTATCCATGATGCAGATTCCAGATTACTATCAAATTTTAGAGGTCGAGCCGGATGCCACCGCTCGCGAAATAAAGAGTGCCTATCGGAAACTCGCAAAACGTTATCATCCGGATAAAAATCCGGAGCGGACTGCTTTTGCAGAGAAGATGTTCCGCGAAGTCTGTAATGCCTATAACACGCTCCAAGACAAAAAACGGAAATCTGACTATGATCGGACCCTCCAAACGATCGAACGGCAGCAGAAGTCCCATGAAGTCTATCTCGACAGGCTGAATAGACTCAACCAGACCTATGCTAAGTTGGAATTGCTGTTGCAAGCGTTGCTCCATCACAAGTATGAAACCGGCATTTCTATGTATGAGCAGCTGCAACACCGCTCTCAGGAAATTGGGAAAGAATGGCGTATTGATGACTTCCTGAGTTATGAAGAGAGCCGAGACTGTGAATTCCTTATCGCCGAAGCGTATCAGAAACTCGGCTTTTCTAACGGCGACCAGTCTTCCGTTCTCGATCGGTACCGCAAAATTGAGCAGGCAATGTTAATTTATGAATCGCTATTGTCTGCCGAAACAAAGCGTCCCTGTTTCAGGCATTTTATTCCGGAAGTCAAGGAGCGTCTCAAATTCATCTATCTCTATCACTTCAGTGCCGAGGGGTACGACCAGACACACGCAATTCCGTTAGCGAAAATTCGTGAATTGAGGCTCTCGAAACGCGAGACCGCATGGATGTACAAAAAAGTTGCGGAATTCTATGTTGAAATTGAGCGGTTCCCGGAAGCACGAACCGTTTTGAAAATGGCATTTGAATTGCAACCTCGCCTTACTGGTGCCAAGAAAATCTGCCAAGCACTAAATATGGGGTATTAGTTATCGGTTGTCAGCAAGAGACTGGAATGGAAGATAGGAAGACTGGAAGGATGGGGTCCAACCTTCCTCCCTTCCATCCTTGCAATCAAGTCCCGATAACCGATGACCATTGAAAAGGAAACTACGAATGCAAAAAGAGGTACGCTGGGAACGGATGTTCCCTAACTGTATCACCCGCTTTGAAAAACTTTGAGACCATGAAAAATCCAGAAGAATCGCCACCGGAAGATTCACAATGGTTCCGCCAGTGTAAGCTTCCAGAACTTTCCTAAAACGAAATAGCAGAGTGTAGCCTGCCACAACGGCGCAGGATTTTTGATAAGGTATTTCTTCAGATATACGGAGGTAACCGTGAGTGCACAAACCCCCTTTACCGAACCGCAAGGTATAATTAAAAATCTCGCTGAAAATTACCGAAAAGACGGTTTCTTGACCGGCATCCACATTTCTGATGAAGTTGAAGCAACGCGCCATCGGCAAGCCTACAATGCGTTGGAGGCAGAAGTCGGTGCTGAGAAATGTGAAATCGGTCTTGTTGATTGGCATTTCGACTACCAATTTATCTGGGAAATCGCGACACATCCGAAAATCGTGGATGTCATTGAGGCACTTATCGGGCCCGATGTGATGCTGTTAGCCACCCATTTTTTCTGTAAGTACGGTCCCCGCGACAAGTTTGTCGCGTGGCATCAAGACGTGACATATTGGGGACTTGAACCCCCTGATGCAATTACCGCGTGGTACGCCATAGATGACAGCGATACAGGTAACGGCTGCATGCAGGTAATCCCCGGAAGCCATCAGCGAGGCATCAAGGAACATGGGAAGTCCCAACAGGAGGGCAACCTGCTGAGCATCAATCAGGAGGCTCCAGTCACCGAGGCAGAGGCAGAAACTGCCGTAGATTTGGTGCTAAAAGCCGGTGAGATGTCTATCCACCATGGTCAGATGATCCACGGGAGCCTACCGAATCACTCCACCCGTCGGAGGTGTGGCTTGACGGTTCGCTACATAGATCCATCGGTGAGGCAGGCAGAGGAAAATTCACTGAAGCGTCCTTGGAAACCGATTCTGCTGCGAGGCGAAGACCGATACCAGAATTTTACGACTGTCTCAAATCCTTTTTAATAGCAGTTGGCAGCCAGCCATCGGCTTTTGGCAAAGAGGTTTTCGTTTAATCAACACTTACGCCGTGTCTTGGATAATTCAGCTGGAGTAGCCCGTAACGTAGTGGAGGGCGGATATACGGGAAGGTACGTGAATGCACAAATCCACCTGACCGAACCGCAAGGTATAATTATAGTAAATTCCGAAAATATTTGCACACCCCCGGTAGGTGCGGTTCTAACCGCACCGAGTTTAGTGTAAAAGTAATTACAGAATCCACTATAAAAATGATGAAGTAGCCCGTAACATAGTGGAGGGCGGATACGGGAAGGTACGTGAATGCACAAATCCACCTGACCGAACCGCAAGGTATAATTATAGTAAATTCCGAAAATATCTGCACACCCCCGGTAGGTTCGGTTTCTAACCGCACCGAGTTTAGTGTAAAAGTAATTACAGAATCCACTATAAAAATGATGAAGTAGCCCGTAACGTAGTGGAGGGCGGATACGGGAAGGTACGTGAATGCACAAATCCACCTGACCGAACCGCAAGGTATAATTATAAAAATATCTACGATACAATCATCATCGGTGCCGGTGGGATGGGGAGCGCGACTGCATACCATCTCGCCAAGTCCGGCGCGAACGTGCTTGTCTTAGAACAATTTCAGCGTGGACATACGTTCGGCAGTTCGCACGGCGAAACCCGTATCATCCGATTCTTCTACGATAAGCCTTTCTACACGGAATTGATGAAAACCGCCTATAAGGAATGGCGCGACCTTGAATCTGTGTCAGGGAAACCACTCCTATTTATCACTGGGAGTGTGACACTCGGTACAAAAGGGAACCTGTACGGACGTGCGGCGCGACGCAGCTTAGATGCAGCGGGTGTTGAATCTGAGTGGTGGGATGCGACGGAATTGGCAGAACGTTTTCCGCAATTTCGCGTGTCCAACGACATGGACATTCTCTATCAGATGGACACCGGTTTCCTTCATGCCGCTGAATGCGTTTTGACGCATTTGCAATTGGCAGAACAGCACGGGGCAACAGTCCGAGAGCAGGCTCCTGTAACCGCTATTGATTGGCAGGTGGATGTTCCAGTTGTTCGGACTGAAAACGGTTCGTTTCACGGCAGAAAAATTATCGTAACGGCAGGGGCGTGGACAGCGTCCCTGCTCTTGGAAGTGAATCTCCCACTCACCGTTACGAAGCAACAAGTCTGTTATTACCAGCCCCAGGATACTGCACGTTTCCAAGGGGAACGGTTTCCGGTCTTCACCGAAGCAACGGCAGATGGCGAATTCCTCTATGGCGTTCCCTATTTTGGGAGAAATGGATTAAAAATTGGGAGGCATGGAAGGGGAAAGATCGTTTCTCCAGAGACGTGCGAACGCGTCGTCGATGCAGATTATGTTGCTCACGTAGATACGTATGTGGAAGAACGCATCCCGGCACTCGGTAAAACTGCCCATGCTGAAGTCTGTCTCTATACCGAAACCTCCGATGAAGATTTTATCATTGACGCGCACCCGCACTGTCCGGATTTGTTGATTGCCGCAGGCTTTTCAGGACACGGCTTTAAATTTTGTCCCCTTGTCGGGCGCGTTCTAAGTGAATTGGCACAAACAGGGAAAACAATTTTCGACATTCAGCCATTTCGTATTGACCGAGAACACAAAATCTCAAGCGGTATCCCGAGGCTGCAATCATGACGAAACGGACGAAAATAATTGTCGGTGTGGTTTCGAGTGGCGTTCTGTTAATCTGCATTACGCTATTCCTTCTCATGCCGCGCGGTTCCGACTTCACCATCCAAGCACCCGCGCCGCCGCGGGAAGTTACGCCTGTTCCATTGCCGCCACCAATCCCTTCAGTCATTGCTGTGAAGGCAAGTCTGCCTATACATGATGTTAAAACGTTAGCGGAATCCGCACTCAGAGACTATCTCAGCAAACCCATCCAACGAAAAGATGGTGCCATTGAGGCCGCCATTAAACTGAATCTTGATTCCCTCACAATGACTGGCACGGCAGATGGAACTGTCTCGGTAAATGTTCCATTCCGGTTCAGCGGATGGGCACGCGTCTCAAAAAAAATCTTCGGACAGGTCGTCCAGAAACGTGAAGATATTGAAGGAAACGCGACTGCATCACTCACCCTTACCCCAACACTTAACTCGGATTGGCGTATAACTGCCAAAACAACCTCTGATATTTCTGTCCAGAGAGCGGAAATTGAAATTTTGGGGATTACAATCTCAGTCCGTCGGATTCTTACCAAATTGGTGCGGGAAGCAGTTTTTCCCAAATTAGAGAACCTTATTGTCGAGTATATCACCAATATAGACGTAAAGACTCGCGTCGCTGGTTTATGGGCAGGACTCTACGAACCGATAGTTATCAATCAAGAACCGCGAATCGCACTCACCATAGAGCCTCTGGAAATTCTCGCGCAGCAGCTGTCGAGTGATGGAAAAATGCTCTCGTTCAGCCTTGGCATAGAAACCTATCTTCACGCGCATATGGGAGATGTATTAACGGAGGTTCCTCATAATGCGACCGCTGACGTGCCAGACATTCAATTCGTGGAGGTCCTTGAATCTGGTTACCAGATCATGGCACCGATTGAGATAACTTACGCTACTGTTGAAGACTTTGCCAAGCCCCATGTTGAAAAACCTCACAAACTCAAGGGAATTGATACGTTCGTTAGGAAGTTGACCCTCTACGGCAGCGGCACCCAGCTTGCGGCGGGCATTGAGTTCAGTATGCCTTCATTCGGCGCGGAGGGGCAGCTCTACCTACTCGGGACACCTATATATGACACCGCAACGATGTCCCTTTCTGTCACCGAATTTGACTACACGCTAACGACGCGAAGTCTACTCTTGGATATTGCACGAGGTGTCGGAGAAGGTTTCTTTCCGCGCCTTCGAGAAACGGTTGAGGAGGAACTTGTCTTTCCATTGGAAGATCAGCTCACGACACTCCGCGAAAAGTTGGCAGATGTCATCGCCGAACGCCGGATCGGTTCGTCCGTCGTTTTGCGTGGCACTGTAGACACCATTACACCGGAGGCACTCTACCTCACGCAAACTGGAGTACATATCCCATTCCGCTTACACGGTGATCTTCTCTGTGAGATAACTCTCACTGCTTCACGAAGTTCGCATTAAGAAGAGTGATCCAATCTAAAATGTCATCAAGAACTTAGCCCGAAACGAAGTGGGGGGCGGCTCTTGAGCAAAAAGCTTCAAAGCACAGGTTTTCCTGTTGTTTAACCGCAAGGAATAATTAAAATATGGAAACAACTCTTAGAGCAGGAAGTGCCAGCACGAATATCACGCCACCACTCGGCACGAGAATACCGGGCGGTTTCCGACCGAGATACGCTGAAAATGTTGACGACGAACTGTTTGCTAAAGCAGTCGTCATTGATAACGGAACAACGCGTATCGCAATAGTTACCTGCGATCTCATCGCTATACCGGAAAAAGTAGCAAATGCCGCCAAAGCGCGTATCGCTGATAGATGCGATATTCCACCAGCACACGTCATGGTGAACGCCACGCATACACATACCGCTGTCGCAATCGCAGATCTGCTCGGTGTTGATGAAGATACCGAGTATACAGAATGGGCATCACTGAAAATCGCCGATGCCGTTGAACTTGCAGTATGGCGACTCAAACCCGCACGGGTGGGGTTTGCCAGTGTGAATGAAGAACGCATCACCTTCAATCGACGGTGGCACATGAAAGACGGCACCGTCCGTTTTAACCCCGGTATCGAAAACCCCGATCTTGTGGAACCAACGGGTACAATCGATCCAGAGGTGGCGATGATGTTTGTTGAAGCTGATGATGGTACACCTATCTCCGCTGTTGCGAACTTTTCGCTCCACTACATCGGTACAGACAACAGCAATGCACTCTCCGCAGACTATTTTGGGCACTTTGATCGACTTATGCGACACTATCTGGGGGATACATGCATCTCACTCCTCTGGAACGCCGCATCAGGACAGATTAACAATACCGACTTCAGTGGACAGACGAAATGGACAGCGAGCGGACATCAACAGGCGGTGAAAATGGCGAACGTTCTCGCGGGACATTTTATTGTCGAGAAGCAACTCATGGAGATGCACGAAACGCTCGACCTCAGCGGAGACCTTGCCACACTAACGTTCCAACGTAAAGAGATTACTGCTGAAGACCTTCAAATTGCTGAACAGGTGCTGTCTGTGCCACAAGGAACTTACGATGCCTACGAAACGGGTCCGTTTAGTTGGGTCGTCGGGGAACCGATACCGCATGCACTGGTTGATGTCTACGCGCATGAATGCCAGCGATTGGCGAAGTTACCGACACAGATGACCGCGCCGGTTCAAGTTATCCGTCTGGGTGAGGCAGCGATTGTAGCCTTGCCTGGAGAGGTGTTCGTTGAGACGGGAATGAATATCAAGGCTAAATCCGATGCGAAGCCAACGTTTCTCGTCAGCTTAGCGAATGGGTATATCGGTTACATCTGCACGGATAAGGCGTTGACACAGGAGGGCGGGTACGAGACATGGGCGGCGAAGTCCTCATTACCTGCTGCAGGAACAGTACCAACGATGGAGGCACTCGTGGCTTCATTGCTAAATTAGTGCAAATGAATGTGAGGGAATTGTAGCAGAGACTGTTCGTTTGTGCCACACGAAAGGACGCTAAAGGGGTTTCTTTGAGAGGGCCCAAATCCTACTAAAATCTGCTATAAATGATCCTAAGAGTGTGTTAGTCGCTCAGTTCTGCCAAATATATTGTCCGCTTATCTGCTTTGCTTTTGAAGAGTAAAGGTAAGTCGAGTTCGCGAAAGGTGACAACATACGGGAGACCTCCTTGCTCTCTAACTTGTTGGCTGAGGGATTTCCACGCACTTTTTAAATAGTAGGGACGCGCGGTATGTTCTGTGAAGAACATCAGGCGGAGATAATCATAATGGGTTTCTCCTTTTCGGACATTAGTTTCGGTAAGAAGAACAGCATTTTTCGGCAGATGTTCCCCCGCAAACGCGGCGATCTCAGAGAGTGTGTGTTCATTGCGAGTTTGGGTGACCCGCCAAGCCTGAATACTCTCTCCAACGCATAGAACCACGAGCAGGGTTGCCCAAGCAACACGAATCCTGCGTCTGTAGGGGGAGTCGTTGGATTTGTGACGTGTGGTTCGCTCTACGAAGCCACCGAGTATCAATAGAAACGCAGGCATACTGATGAGTGTCGCGCTCGGCGTTTTCGTCGTAGCCAGCGAAAAAGGGAGTAGAACCCCAAACCCCCAGGCATAAAGTAAATAGAGACCGATATTTTTCTCTCGGAAAGGGCGAAGAAACGAACAACAAACTGCCACAACAACCGGAACAGTGAATAGGTTAAATATCTGAGCACTATACAGAAACACTTTGTACCAGGGGGCACGCCACCCCTCAACGTCTTCTGTTAAATGCCTGAAAATGTAATTATGTTCAATTTTGAACTCAACGGGATACTGAAAGGCGGTGTACAACATCCACGGGCCAGCAATAAGGATTGTTGTTATCAACATGCCTAAAATGTGCTGTCCACGGAGGCGACACTCCTCCTTTTTTGCTAAACTAAACTTGGAGGCTAACCAAACTGTGAAAGCAACACCCGTGATAATGAATGCTGGATAGGTTTTTGAAAGAAAGGCGAGCCCTTGAGCTATCCCTGCCAATAAGACGAATCGCCATTGACCTGTTTTTATAGTCCGAACGACTCCGTAAATACCGAGTTCACAGTAAAACAGCAGCGAAATGTCAATTGCATCGCTGAATTGGTAACCGTGTGTCAGCTGCATGATGAACCCTGAGAATGCCTGAATAGTAGTAGCGGTAACCGCGGCACGACGCGTTAAGAATTGTGTGCCAATCAGATAGGTAAACCCGGCAGCGAAGGTGCTGAGGATTGCACTGGGGAGTCGGAGCGCGAAGGTGCTGACACCTAAGGTCCAATAGGAAACGCATATCTGCCAAAGTGGGAGAATCGGTTTGTGGAGCCATATATGATTTTCACTCCACGTCGCCTCTTTATAAGGGAGATAGGGAATATCAATAAGCGTGGGCTTAAAGGGATGTTTGAGTAGGTTTTTGGCAACGAGGGCATGACAGCATTCATCGACGCTCCCAAAATTCAGGTGCCCGAGATTGTTAAGTTTAAGTCCGAACGAAAGAAGTAGGACAATAACTAATGAAATTGCAGGAAAACTCTGTTTGACGGTTTTCAATATACTCAAGTTTGACTTCACTTGGAGAAAAGGCATGTTATAGTGCTGTATTTGAAAGACGGCACTACCGCATGTGGATGTAATACAGAGCTGTTAGACGGAATGTTATGGAGAGGCCGCACCGCTGCACTCGTGGAAAGTGGAAATTGAGTTTGTTTACTCTCCTCCTACGGAAATTTTAAATTCGACATTCACATTCCCGCCTTCCTCTTGGAACGCCTTAATTTCTCGGAAGACTTCAAGATTTTCCGACAGCTGCCTGATCGCTTCAGTTTCATCCGCTGGTAAAATATCTATAGCTGCTTCTGTCATGATAATTGCGTCATCAAGGGCCAAGGTACCTTCATTTGAACGTCTTATATTTTCAATCAGTGTCTCAATTTCAGGACGGTCTCCAAACATCTCTTGAAAGCGATCCGTGAGCCGTTCATAAGCATAATCTGGATCGGTTTCAAGAAAGTCGTTATAATCTTGACTGGCTGCTTTCACCTTTACCCAGTCGATTCCCTCGACTGGTGATTCGGGTAATGCTTCCGGAAGTTCTATTGTAGAAAGGGAAAGTGGATCCAATTCCAAGTCAAACTCGGCTGTATCTGTTTCTTGAAACGCTTGTCCTTCTGTTTCGATATCGGGTATTTCAGGCGTTATGGGAAGGTTTTCTACAACTTCAGGTTCCACTGTTGTTACGGATGGCACCTGTGCTGGATCTTCTTTTATTTTCAACCCCCTTTGTTCAACTGGGACTGAGATATCTTCAAATTTGGGTAACTCTGGGAGTTCCCCCACAAAGCGTTGATTATCCCAGCGGAGGTAGAAAAAAAGACCACTACAAATTAGGATAGTCAGCATCGCCCCAATACCTAATACTGTAATATAAGACTGTATCTTCATATCATTCTCCATTTATGAGAATAAATGAAATGCCACTATTATTGTGTAATAAACGTAGCTGGCATTTCATAAGTTTCCAGATTCTTGCCTTGTTGCTCAAAAATTTTGCCCATCATCTCGATCTGCTGCATAGCATTCTGATGAATTTCAAGCAATTCGGTATATGCCGCAGTCCGATTTTCAGGTGCCACATCCGTTAGCATCTGAAGATGCCATTCTGTGTAATGTTGCATATCCAAAAAGGTCCCTTTTCCATCAAGAACAAGGCGATTAGCGAGTTTGATCCATTTGTCCGTAAGTGGGTGTCCTCCGAAACGAAGTTTAGCGTACTCTGAGAGCTCAGCAATCGCGGCTTCCTGGTCCGTCTTGAGAAGTGAAAAGAATGCAAGGTAATGCTCTTGTGCCTCATCTACTGTGAGATCAGTGGGAGTGCTTCCTTGTTGAGTGTCTCCAAGGATGTGATCTTCTACCTGACTATCCTCGGGAGGTGGTTTTTCTCCGCGAGTTATCGCGTCTTCAGCAGATGTGGCAGTTTGTTCATCTTCTGTAGGTGTCTGCTCTTGATTTGAAATTCTCCCCTGATTGCCTATGCATCCAGAAGTGAAGTGTGATAAACAAATAAGACCGATGAAGATAATTAGGAATCGCATTGTTTCTCCATACAGGTTATAAGGGTCCTGCTTAATGATGATATTGCTAAGGCCAAATGAAAACTCAAGTCGTTAAAGACGCAGTTTCTCGATCATGAAAACTGTGCTATATGATTACCTATGCAAAATCCTTAAGAAGATAACCAGAATAGTGGCAATACCTAAGATTTAATGTACATCCTCCGCTCCTTTCATGAGAAAGCAGAGCGTCCTGGCTATGGTGAATCAAACCTGCCTGGCATCTCATAAGTTTCGAGATCTTTGCCTTGGCTTTCAAGCAGTTTACCCATTGATTCCAGTCCTCTCATAGCGTCTTTTAGATCTTTGAGCAATTCGGTGTGTGCTTGTGTTCGTTCTTCGGGCTTAACATCTGTAAGCATCTGAACATGCCATTCTGTGTAATGTTGCATATCCAAAAAGGTCCCTTTTCCATCAAGAACAAGGCGATCAGCGAGTTTGATCCATTTGTCTGTAAGTGGGTGTGTCCCGAAACGAAGTTTAACGTATTCGGAGAGTTCAGCAATCGCGGCTTCCTGGTCCGTCTTGAGAAGTGAAAAGAATGCAAGGTAATGCTCTTGCGCCTCATCTACTGTGAGATCAGTGGGAGTGCTTCCTTGTTGAGTGTCTCCAAGGATGTGATTTTCTACCTGACTATCCTCGGGAGGTGGTTTTTCTCCAGTGTCTATCGCGTCTTCAATGGATGTGGCAGTTTGTTCATCTTCTGTAGGTGTCTGCTCTTGATTCGAGGTTTTCTGCTGGTTGCCTATACATCCAAAATTGAAGAGTGATAGACAAATGAGACTGCTAAAAATAATAACGAATCGCATTGTTTCTCCATAATGATTGGAAGGCGATCCACAATGAGATCGCCCTGCTATACAGGTTACTACTGGGCTTTGCTATTAGTGGTCGTGAATCTCCCACCAACAGAATAAATATACAGCGTTGGTCTTAATTATCCACTCGCACTCAATGTGGAATGTGTCTGCTTCGGCTTCCGGTGGAGATACAGGAGTCGGCGATATTGGCACAAATCCGATCACCAAAAATGCTGCAATAGCAATTATCAAAATCTTTTTCCGCATTATAGATTCTCCTTTCTGAAAATGAGGGAATGTGAAGGTATGTTGATCGGTTCAAATCTACAGGATAGAATAGATAATAGTTTTTGCGATCCAATACCATTTTCTATTCAACTTCTAATACATTCTAAATTTTAGTTTTTTTTTGTCAAGTGAATTTGAAAAAAATACGTGGTTTTGACGAAAAAAATCATTTTACCAGGGCTTACGCAAATTAAGCAAATATCGGACATTTAGACGCAAAAAGCGGTAATTTTCGCCCTTTAAACCCCCTAAATCCCCCTTATCAGGGGGACTTTAAGACGAAATGCGTAAGTCCTATTTACATTGATTCTTTTTTCAAAGTTCGGTGAATATCCTATAAAATTCCTTCAGTCGGAAAATTGATTTTGAGGAAAGATAGAAAATAGAGAGAACAGTAGAGATTAGGAAGGATAGGGACGGAAGGATACAACGAGAGAGTATCCCAACAAATTGGAACGAACGACAGGAAAAAAGGGGCGGATATGAAGGGCATCCACCCCTATATGAATAGAAAGTTAAACAGCGGCAGGACCTCTTTCACCTGTACGGATGCGGATGGTTTCATCAATGGGCAGGACGAAAATTTTGCCATCACCGATTTTACCAGTGGAAGCAGCCTGTTGCACGGCTTCAACGACTTTGTCGACGTTCTCTTCTGCGACAACAATTTCGATTTTTAACTTCGGGACAAATTCGATCGTGTATTCGCTACCGCGGTACAATTCGGTATGTCCACGGCTACGCCCGAAACCACGAACTTCGCTGACTGTCATGCCCCGAACACCCACACTACTGAGTGCCTCTTTGACCTCCTCCAATTTGAAGGGGCGGATAATACATTCTAGCTTTTTCATGCGGTTCTCCTTGCTGAAAAGTGAATACGGTTGTGTAGCGGCTTTGCCTTTCAATCAGGGCTTGCAATCTGTGCCCCAAGGTTTACAAGTACGAGTGCGGTGGGCGGATATAAGAATCCGCCCTATAAAGTGATGTTTCAAAACCTCTGCTGAAGTACGCCATCACGATCATCGGGATCACGTGACTTCCGAGTTCACACGACCTAAATGTCGTGATAGAGGAAGAATTCATACGGATGTGGTCGCATATTGACTGCATCGACCTCATTTTCACGTTTGTAATCAATCCAAGTATCCAAAACATCTTGGGTGAACACGTCGCCCTTGAGGAGATATTCGTGGTCTTCCTCTAAGGCATCCAAGGCATCACCGAGGGACCCTGGCGTGGACTCGATGTCCGCGAGTTCTTCGGGTTCGAGGTCATAGAGATCTCTGTCCAATGGTTCGCCCGGATGGATGCGGTTCTGTATACCATCAAGCCCTGCCAGGAGCAACGCGCTAAAGGCGAGGTAAGAATTACAGGACGGATCCGGTGTCCGGAATTCGATCCGTTTCCCCTTCTCACTCTTTGAGTAGACAGGAATACGGACACATGCGCTACGGTTACGTTGCGAGTAGGCAATGTTCACGGGGGCTTCATACCCTGGGACCAACCGCTTGTAAGAGTTGGTAGTTGGGGCAATAATTGCACAGAGCGAGCGGGCATGTGCGAGCAAGCCGCCAATGTAATAGAGTGCATCCTCACTGAGAAGCGAATACCCTTGTGGATCGTAGAAGATGTTCTTGCCGTTTTTCCAGAGACTTTGGTGGACGTGCATTCCGGAACCGTTGTCTTGAAACAGTGGTTTCGGCATGAAAGTCGCGACGAGATTGTTTTCGCGCGCCACGTTCTTGATGATGTACTTATACAACGCCATCTTATCGCCAGTCGCGGTTAACTCACCAAAACGGATATCGATTTCGCCTTGCCCGGCGGTGCCGACTTCATGGTGGTGAACTTCCACATCAATGCCAGCTTCCATGAGTTTGAGACAGATCTCAGAGCGGAGGTCTTGAAGTGTATCGGAAGGCGGTACCGGGAAGTAACCTTCTTTGTAGCGCGGTTTGTAACCGAGGTTCGGGTTCTCTTCGCGACCCGAATTCCAACTGCCTTCAACAGAATCGACGGAGTAGAAACCGGAGTGCTGGTTCTGTCCGTAGCGGATGTCGTTCAGGAGATAGAATTCTGCCTCAGGCCCCCAGTAGCTCATATCTGCGATTCCGGTGGATTGGAGATACGCCTCTGCTTTCTGTGCGATATACCGTACATCACGCGTGTAATTCTCCAACGTGATCGGATCTTTGATATTACACGTAATACTTAGCGTCGGCACCTTACAGACCGGGTCGATAATAGCGGTTGTTGGATCTGGGAAAAGCAACATATCGCTCTCATTAATTGCTTGGAAACCACGGATACTCGAACCATCAAAACCGCAACCTTCTTCAAACAGGTCTTCGGTCAATTCCTCTGCCATCATGGAAAAATGTTGCCACATCCCCGGCAGATCCGTGAATTTCAGGTCAACTATCTTTACATCATGTTCTTTTGCAAGTGCAACCACCTCACTTGGTGTCATTACATATCCTCCTAATTTCGGCTAACTTGTAGGTTTCCGAAATTTTTTCGGCGCAACTTGAGAGCCGAAACTTGCTATCAAAACTCAAAATTTTCTCGATCCAGGGACCGAGACTATAATCTGATAAAACGGTGTAAGGAAAACGTGGCGCGAAAGCCGCCGTCGTCTTAAAACCCGTTTCGGTAACTCAGGAAAAGGTCCTAACTTCGTCAACTGAACGCGCAACTCATACCACTTGACGAGTGTCTTACTGATTGGTTAAGCAAAATTTATGCCAATCAACTGTCATAGCGCATGGAACAGTGTTTGTTGGCGAAAATAGGTTAATGCTCGTGTGAAATCACGAGACACACGGGCAAAGCGAAAGAAGCAGCGTGAACGAATTACTGCTACGATTTTTTGCTCACACCTAATATTAAAAATTCCAAGATATTGCTAAATTATTAGGCATGGCATTGCCCGTTTTTTGCGCGCAGTGTTCCAACCTAAAGATCGCTCCAACCAAGAATTACGACTATGAAGTCGCTCCTACGAGAATTCAACATCTTTGGCAAAACGGCTCGTCTCTGGACCATCTTGTCCGGCATATTTGTTTGCTGGTTTGAGTTGATACGGCACACTGGCTGGCGAAGAAAGCTGCGCAAAAGTGAACGCACAGATCCGCATACCCGGATACAACTTGACCGGCATGCGGCCGAGATTGCCTAACTCCAAGGTCGGAATGCCGACCCAACCCGGATCAAAGAGTCCGGCGGTGCTGTGGACGATAATACCAAGCCTTCCCAAACTACTTCTGCCTTCAAGCCGTGCCAACACATCGCCTGCTAATTCAAGCGTTTCCTGCGTTGCTGCCAAGACAAACTCACCCGGTTGCATCGTGAAGGCATCCCCATCAGGGACATCAACCCTCCGCATCAGGTCGTTGATATCAATCTCCGCACGCAGATCGATGTACGGGTATTTACTATGCTCAAACACACGAAAGGTGTTACTCAATCTGAAGTCGATAGAGCAGCTGCCGAGTTGTGTTTTCAAGTCGGGCTCGGGGGAAATTTTAATTTTCCCTTTGTTTATATACTGGATAATATCTTTGTCTGATAAAAACATTACTTTAATTTATGGGCATCCCTATGTCTGACCATTGGTCAGATCATCGTTCTCCTATTGAATTATGTTCTATTACATAGGACGCTTCTTTATAAGCACAGTTTCACAAAAATTTTACCCTATCTTGGTAGGGATCGAGATAGCTTGAATGTAAGCCGTGGCTTAATGGTTCTGCGATTTCTTTATTGCTCTGGCAAAAAATCCTCTGGGGAGATACCACGATAGGCGTAGTCTAAGAGATTGACAGGATGCATTGCTTTCATGGATAATCCGTGTTTTTGGATGCCGAGTTGAATCTGGAGCAAGCAACCCGGATTTCCTGTCGCGATGATGTCCGCATCCGTTTCAGCGATGTGCATCATCTTGCGTTCTAAAATTTCCTGTGATAGTTCCGGTTGTGTGATGTTATAAATTCCAGCACTCCCGCAACACCATTCGGATTCGGTTAGTTCAATCAATTCTAACCCCGGTATCGCTTGTAGTACCTTACGAGGTTGCGTCTGGACGCTTTGCCCATGAAGGAGATGGCAAGGTTCATCGTAGGTAACGCGTCTTTCGATTTTTCCCATCGGCGCGACCATCTCTATCTCAGCTAAGAATTCGCTGATGTCTCGCATCTTATGGCTGAAGCGTTCTGCTTTCTCCGCATAAGCGGCATCTTGTTCTAAAAGTGCCTCGTATTCCTTAAGCGTCGCACCGCAACCAGCGGAGTTGATAATGATCGCGTCTAAGTCCTCCGTTTCAAATGCATCAATGTTCTGCTTAGCGAGAGATGAAGCAACATCTCGCACGCCGTTGTGAAGATGTAATGCCCCGCAACAGGTCTGCTGGCGTGGGGTGACTACCTCACAGCCATTCTGTGCTAAAACCCGAATGGTTGCGACGTTCGTCTCAGTGAAGACTTGGTTCATGATACACCCCGGTATGAATCCGACGCGATATCGGGTTTCACCTTCCGCCGGTGTAATGTCGCGTATCGTGTATTTCAATTGTGGTGACGGGATCTTTGGGAGTAATGATTCCATCTGCCCGAGTTGTCCCATCAGTTTCAGGATACCCGTTTTTTGAACGAGCCATCGGATACCGAGTCGCTGGTAGAGCCACATCAATTCAAAGATCAGGTCCAACCGTTCTTTATTCGGTAAAATTTGTTTAAAGACAAGGTTCGTCCAGAATCGGTAAGTTGCTGATCGGGGGGCGTTCTGTTCATAGATAGCGCGTGCCTGCTCAAGCAGTTCACCAAAGTGGACACCCGAAGGACAGGCGGTTTCACACGCTCGGCAGTCTAAGCACCGGTAGATATATTCGGACCAGTCCTCGTTGAGCGGGGTGGCATCTTCATCCTTGAAGGCACTCCCCATAAGATATAATCTACCTCTTGGTGAATCCGTTTCTAAACCTAATTCTCGATAGGTTGGACAGGTTGGCAGACAGAGTCCACAGTGTGTACAAGCATCCCACTTTTTCCAACTAAAGGACTCTACGCCGATAAGCGATTGTGTTTGTTGATTGGACATGTTAGATTTATTATGAAGTCGCGACGCCCTCGTTCAGACTCCCGGAACGATACCCCTGCAGGTCGAGCGCGACATGCGTATATCCGAGTGTTTTAAAGTGCGAACTGATGTCGTGGCGTACTGTTTTTGAAACCATCCGCGAAATCTCCTCCGCTTCGAGTTCAATACGGGCAAGATCCCCGTGGTGACGGACACGGAATTGACGGATACCTAAATCATAGAGAAATTGCTCGGCGGCATCTACCTGTCGCAGCAGTTCACGGGTGATACGCATGCCGTAAGGAAACCGTGAGGATAGGCAGGCAAATGCGGGTTTGTCCCATGTTGGAAGGTCCCACACCTTTGAAATCTCGCGAATCTCTGCTTTCGTCAGGTCAACATCAATCAAAGGGGCTTGGATACCCATCCCCTTCGCAGCATCCATTCCTGGACGGTGGTCACCAACATCGTCTGGGATTGCGCCGTAGACAATCGTTCCCATGTCGTATTTTTCAGCGATGGGGCGTAACTTATCGAACAACTCCGTTTTGCAGAAAAAGCACCGGTTCGTCGGGTTGCTCGCGTAGCCTTCCAATTCTAATTCTTGCGTGTGGACGGTTTCAAAGCGGATCCCGATCTGTTTGGCAATATCTTGCGCAGCTCTCATTTCTCGGATCGGATAGGAGTCTGAAATGGCAGTAACGGCGAGAGCGTTATTACCGAGTGCGTGTTGTGCCGCCTCTGCAAGAAATGTACTATCAACACCACCAGAAAATGCAACGATGACCTTCTCATAAGCGCGCAGGCACGCATAGAGTTGGTTCAGTTTTGTTTGTAGGATAGGTTCAAGTTTTTGTTTTGGCATATTTCTGAATAGCAAGTTTCGGTTTACAAGTTGTACCGAAATAGCCTCCGTCCGTGGCATAGCCTGTAGGTTATCGATATTATGAAGGTCGCTCGGCTTTTTGCAGTCTCAGCAATTCGTCGCTCAACAAACGGCGTTTTAACCCGCTGATCCGATCAATAAAAAGCACACCGTTGAGATGATCTATTTCGTGTAGCAGAACACGCGCCAATAAGCCGTCGGCTTCTATACGGATGCGTTGACGCTCGACATTAATCCCCTCAACGACAATTTGTTCCGGACGTTTCACATCAGCAGTTACATCGGGGATGCTGAGGCATCCTTCCTCAGCGACAATTTCTCCATCAGAACTCAGAATTTCGGGGTTAAACAGCACCAGAGGTTCGTATTCCTCATCGTCAACTTCACCTATGTCAACGATGAGGAGTCTCTTCAAAATACCGACTTGTGTCGCGGCGAGCCCAATGCCATTGCCTGTAGCGTACAGTGTCTCTAACATCTGTTCAGCGAGTTGGAGTTCTGCATCTGTGATCTCTGCAACCGGTTCGGCTCTTTTACGAAGGACTGGATCGCCATAGTAGCGTAGTTGCAAGGGGGCTGTCTCATGCAGTACCACATTATCTTCCCCATTCACGTCCGATGCATCGGCGTTTTTGGGCTTTCTTCTACGTTTCGGCATGTGTTAAGACGCTCTCCGTTTTTAGTGTATCTCCGACGAAAACAACATTTAATTATGGTAGCACTTATTACAGATTCTGTCAAGCAAAAAGTTTTCAGCAATCAGCGATTAGTTTTCAGAAAGAGTCGGGATTCGGATATCCCTCCTACAAGGAAACGGAATTGTATCAAGGTGCTGGCATTCGGTAGAGATAGAAGCCTTCATCATCAACGATTGAACCTATCAATTCAGTCAGGAGGGTGAGGTTGTGCTGTACAACCAGTTCCGGGGCTAAAGCGCGGTTCATGATAATGAGAATATCCTGAGAGGTCTGGGTCTGCAGGATGTTTGCTTCCTCAACGACCTGGATGTCCGGAATATCGGCATCAGGCATTCGGACATCGTCCCATTTGACAAAGGAACCGTAGCGACTGCCGTGTACGTAATAAATCTGATCTTTTTGGAGGTATCCGACAATGGTGCTGGCGGCGTAATCTATCTCGCCGACCATCTGCATATCTTGCATGTCGTTTTCTTGCAGATATTCAGCTACCTGTTTCCCGTAAGAGAAGACATGTCGATGCTCCAGGACAATTGCGGTTATACCTCCGATGAAATGACAGATAAAGATGAAGGTGAAAAACGCGGAAAAGAACCGTTGCGGTAATTCGTTGAGAATGTTGGGTCGGAGGTCTATCTCAGGGCAGTCTTTATGAATCCAACCGGTCATCAGGAGTGTGATGAACAGGAATCCGTGGTGCCGCATGCTACCGTAATACTTGATATAGAAAAATACTAAAAGTCCAAACATCGCCAACAGATATATGAGGAGTGCAGTCGGACGCTTGAGTAGTAACAGCACGCTGCAGAGCATCAGAAGACAGCAGAACGGAATTTGGATGGATTGGAAAAAGGCGTACGTTTCTAATTGGTGTTTGTTCCAAAAATTAAGCGAGAATTCGGGTATTGGCAGAAATGCATGAGAGATGAGTTTGATGACTTTACTCAATTCTTCCGGCTCGTATGCAAACTTCCATTCTACAGCGAACCCTGTATCTGATGGGGGCATGAGTTGTAAAACCGATGTCGTAATACCGATTCCAATGAGAATGAACCCGATCCAGATGGCTCGTTTATCTGCTGTCGTCTCGCCTTCTTGTGTAAAGGGGCTTAGACGGCAACGGTGGCAGACGTATTCGAAGCAGAGCGCGATGCCTACTGCTATGGTGAGAATTAAGGCATGGACACTCGTATGTGCCAGGAGAAATAGCACGCAACCCACCCAAATAAAGCGTTTGTAACGCTCCTTGAAAAGCATACAAAGGACGATTATCAGCAGAAGTCCGAACGCATAGTTTCTCGCAAGAATAGTGTATTCATAGAGAACGAAGTAGCCGAAACAGAAAAGGAATTTCTGGAGAAGGTTGAAAGGGGCATAACGAACGAAAAGATAAACGGTGATTGCTGCGATCAGGAGGTGGAACACCTGCATGATGACAGGGGAGTGTGTGATGCGCGTGAGTGGCATGAGAAACAGATGCCACAAACCCGGATGTCCCTCATATTTGAGATGTGCGAAAAGTTCAAAGACTGAGCCACTGTCACGAGCAATCAGCCATGCCTGAATCTCGTCGCGCCACATTTCATGATGACTGGCGGTAAACGCACTTACCCCAACGAAAAGAAACGCCAATCCCAAAGCGTAGTATTTGTCCTTTATCTGCATCGGTCATCACCGCTCTATGCTTATAGTTCTACTGAATCGTGAGACTTGAAATCGGTAGCCATAAGCCACCAGTACTCTTTGCGATGAACTTCTGAAACGGTTCATCGCGTCCGATAACATCTACCTTGATTTTAGCAGTTTTCATCTTTACCATTACGTCTATAGAAGAATATGCACCACTTACATATTCGTCTGTGACAAATATGAAATGGACCTCAGCATCTTGTCGAAACGCCACCTCATCGGCGGCTCGGATGAGTGCGTCTAAACCGTTCTCGTCTCCACGAAATTTCAGTTGTGACAGCACTTTCTTAATCTGAGAGATGGAACGCATTTGGGGGATTACCTCAAAGTCCAAACCGAGTAAACCATAGCCCGTTCCAGCGCGGAAAGTAACGATGCCGATAGTAAAGTCCATATTTGCGTCGTCGAAAAGGTCCGTCATAGCACTGAGATGTTCGCGCACCGCGTCAACGTCGTTTTTCATACTCCCACTGCCATCAATCACAAAGACGATGTCAACAAGGTCGGATCCACGGTTTGCGACGATATGTCTTCCCACCTTGGTGAGTGCGAGGTCAGGAAGTGTTAACCCTCCGATGTCGGAAGCGGGTTGCTCGTTTGTACCCCCTAAAAATCCGCGAGTGGTGCCACCGGGTTTCCCATTACCTGATACGCGTGAACCCAATCCACTTCCCCCACCGCTGCTGCCTAATCCTGATACAGGTTTAGCCTGTAATCCCTTTCCGTAGGTATGTTCTCCTTGCACAGTAGAGGCAAGTTCGGGGGTTTGTAATTCGACGGTAGCGTCTTGATGTGATACGGGTGCCGCTGATGTCTGAAGCGCAGGAGGTTGCACCTCGACCGTCTCCATCTGTTGCATATTTTCAGGAACTGTGGAGGGTTGTAGGGGCAGATGGCGAAGCCTTTTCAATGGACGCACGGAACTCCGCAATCGAATTTTGATGATGTCGAACTCCGTGACAGGTTTAGGCTGCCAATCGAGTCTTTGTCGATATAAGGTCCCAAGTATCATCATCAGGAGAATATGAAGCCCGATGGAAATGAGAAGGGCATTTGGGATGTTTTTCTTAAGGAGGACCTTCATTTTCGATTTTACCTGCCTTGGTAGTGTTTTCAGGTACTGTCTGCAAGTCCAAAAGTTATTATAGCACCGTATATACACTTATTTCAAGCAAAGAAAAAATTACCCGAATTCGTGACGGATTCTATAGGTAAGTTGCTTCAGTGCTATGGTACCTTAATTTGTTGTAATTCGTTCGGTTTTTCTTCAAGAAGAGATGTTGGATTTGGAGTGCCTATGGTAAGCTTGAAGTCTCACGAATGGAAGACAAGGCGTATTGGTAAGACTAAAACGGGTGCGGCTCTGGTTGATTGTGAGAAAAGTGTTGACGAAAATATTAAAATTTGGTATCATAATAAATACTAAAAATAAAGAACTTTTCGGTTTACCCAGCAACTGAGTCGAGTATTATAAAACACAATGTTTAGTTACGACTATCCACGTCCTGCTGTTACTACGGCTCTTTTCGACCAAACTTGCAAGTCAAACCCTACTCTAAAAAGACCGAAACTCGCGTTTGACCATGCTGAAATCATCCGAAAGGCACTGGAAAAACTAAAATGAGACACTACGGCTTAACACTAAATCTTAAAAACGATCCATCTGTTATTGAAACATATAAAGCGTACCACCGAGAAGCATGGCCCGAAGTGATTGAGGCACTGAAATCAGTTGGCATCACGAAGATGAATATCTACCTGCTCGGATGCCGTCTGTTTATGGCGATGGAAACGATTGATACCTTTGATATAGAACGCGATTTTCCGCGCTATCTCGAAGAGAACCCGAAATGTAAAGCTTGGGATGAGTTGATGAGAACCTTCCAAGAACCAGTAGCGGAGGCACAGCCAGACGAATGGTGGGCACATATGGAGCCTGTCTTTGAATTATAACGCGAATATGAATATGTCCTCTCCAATGCCTACGACTTTTCTATCGGTCGGTCACTTCTGTTATGATGTCTCGCCAAACGGTTATATCCTTGGTGGATCTGCTTCGTACTCAACACTAACTGCCCGAAACCTCGGACACCATGCGCGAGCAGTTACAGCTGTTGGCTCGAACTTCGATCGGGAGAATCTACTTTTAGAGGGTATAAAAACAGTCTATCATGAATCTCCTGAGACGACAATTTTTGATAACCAATACGACGCAAAGGGGCGCAGGCAGCAATTTATTCTTGGGAGTGCCCAGCAATTAAACGGAAGCGATATTCCTGTCGAATGGCGTACAAGTAATATAGCCTACTTGTGTCCGATTGCAGATGAGGTTTCCGCTGAAGTCGTTCACTGTTTCAGCGACGAAACGCTAATAGGTGCGACACCACAAGGCTGGCTCCGACAGTGGGATGCCAGTGGTAGGGTTGAGGCAAAGCGGTGGACGACAGCAAAGGACATCTTACCTCATATTGATGTATTAATCCTGAGTGATGAGGATCTCCGTAGTTATCCGGATGAACTCGAAAGATATATCGAGTTGACCCGAATCGTTGTCCTGACACAAGGTGCCCACGGGGCAACCCTTTTTCAAAGTGGAACGCAGCTTGAATCCGTTGCCTACTCCGTTAGAGAGGTAGATCCGACGGGGGCTGGTGATGTTTTCGCGACCGCCTTTTTGATTAACTATTATCAAAGTCGTTCTGTCAAAGAGGCACTGAACTTCGCACATTGTGTCGCATCTTTCGCTGTAGAAGGGGTTGGTACCTCTTGTATACCGAAACTTGCACAGGTTATGTCGAGATTACAGACATAGTTCGCAGTAGTATTGTGAAAGTGAATCAAATAGGTCTCGGTTAACAAAGACTCTTAAAACCTGTAGGGGGCACCAGTCGTGTTAGAATTAACCGAAAACCGTTTCAGAACGAAGTGGAGCAACGCCCAGAGTTAATAGTCTAAAAATCGCTTTTAGGAAAATAAATGCTTTCATAAAAAGAGAAAACTATGGCAATTACCTACGACTTCATTGTATACAGCAGCAGAACATCGGAAACGGAGTGGGTTCTCGGGATGAAGGCTGTTCACGGAGAGGTGCCGCTGGATATCGTCATACCAGACGAGTATGCGGCATCAGATCCTGAAAATCCTGAAGTCGTCGGTGTTTTAACAACCGAAGGGTTGGAACGTGAGAGCCCCGATGGATTGGAACTCTACCGGTACCTCCGGCAGTTGAATCCAAAGAAAAATAACTCATTCGGATACAATGAGGTAGTGATTCGGAATATACATAGCCGTCTCAGTGCCTTGAAGGTTGATGAAGAGATACGGGTACAAGTTACATACAGTGAGCGAAAAGAAACTTATACCCTGTTTTCGTATCATATTAAGTTAATTGGCATTTTTGGAGGCACAGATGCCCCCGCACCGGTTAACCAATCGGATGAAGTTGCCGCGCTATTTCCGCCAGAAAAAAGCCCGCCGCTTCAGGAAGAAAAAAATCTTGGTAATCCGGGACAGCCGGTTTATAAAACAACCAATACCTTAGAAAAATTAATAAGTTTTACGCAGAATCTCCAAAGAGAGTTGACACAGACACGCAGAGAACTCGCTGACATGTCAGATAAAATTCGGCAACTCGAAGAAGAACGACAGCACGCTGAAAACGAACGGCGGAGATTCGGCGAAATCCAGAATCTGATTGAAGACATTTTCAACCGACTCAACCGGTTGGAGCTTTTCGATTCACGAATTCAGGACATTGAGGCTGACCGGCAACAACTCCAATATCTTCAGCAAACCTTGCGGAAATTCCTCATAGTATTACACCAGCAGACCCGAATATCCCTTCAAGAATACACCGATAAGACAGAAGACGAATTAGACGAACGCACTTGAAAATTTCCACTACCCAGCACGATAAAAGGAGAGCACCGTTATGATGAAATTAGGGACGATGTCTCTGAATGTGAGAAATACGACTGCTTCTGCTTTCGCACAAATTGTGTACGATCTCGGTTTTGATGTTATCGAGTTACATTCAAGCGCATTTGAATCCACCGATGCAGACTATCTTCGAGATTTGAAGAAAGACCTTGCGCGAAAAGGATTACCGTTAGGTTATATTGGTGTTAGCAACAACTTTGGTCGTCCTGTTGCCGAACATGCCGAACAAGTCGCGCTCATCAAGCAGTGGATTGACGTTGCCGCTTTTATGAGTTGTCCGATTGTTCGAGTCTTTGCCGCCTATGTTCCTGAAGACTGCGACGATGAAGAGACTTTATGGCCACCGATGATTGAAGCCTTCAAGGAGGTCGCTGAATACGGCTATGAATCAGGAATCCTTGTCGGGTTACAGAATCACAACCACAACAACGTTACACGCGATGGGACTGCTGTTTTACGCGCCCTGAATGGAACGGATCATCCCTATTTCACACATATCTTAGACACCGGACAATACGCAGGATCCCCGGGTGCGAGCGGGCATCGAGGTTCTTCACATCCGGGTTACGACTGCTATGCAAGTATCGAACAGACAGCACCGCATGCGGTCTATGTCCGTACGAAGTTTTATCAGATTGATAGCGGTGTAGAGGAGTGGTTGGATTACCCTCGCGTTTTGGAAATCTTACGAGGCGTTGGTTATAATGGGTGTCTCTCGATTGTCTATGAAGGTCAATCGGATCCCGTTGACTCCATGCGAAAGGCGAGAAGTTATCTGGAATCCTTGTTGTAAGCCTATTACGCTATAGAGGGAACTAAGAAATGAAAACGCGTGCTGCTGTTATGTATGAGCATAATCAACCTGTCGTTGTTGAGGAACTTGAATTAGATGATCCGAAGGAGAATGAGGTTCTCGTCCGGACCGCTGCAAGTGGTGTCTGTCATTCGGATCTCTCTGTGGTAACCGGAACCATCTACTACGACGCAGCTGTCGCCCTCGGTCATGAGGGGGCTGGCGTGATTGAGCATGTTGGCAGGAATGTAACTGGTTTTCAGCCCGGTGATCCTGTGATTTTGTCTTTTGTGAGTTATTGTAGTAATTGTCGGATGTGTCAGATGGAGCGGGTCTGCCTCTGTCAAACTTACGATGTGCCGCGCGGATTCCTATTGGATGGCACTTACCGTCTCCACAACAGTTCGGGTGATGGGATTCTCCAGATGGCGCGTATCGCAACGATGTCGGAATACATGGTTGTGCCACAACAAAATCTCGTCAAAATTGAACCGCATTATTCGTTAGAGCAAGCCGCACTCGTGGGATGTGGTGTGACGACAGGTGTCGGTGCAGTGCTTAACACGGCAAAGGTTGAACCGGGCAGCACCGTAGCGGTTATCGGGACTGGCGGTGTCGGTTTGAATGCCATTCAAGGTGCCGTGCTTGCACAAGCAGAACGGATTATCGCTGTCGATATTGCGGAGAAGAAACTCAAATTTGCGAAAAAATTTGGGGCAACGGATGTCGTTAACGCCGCTGAAGGGGATCCAGTTGAAGCCGTTCGGGAGTTGACAGATGGCTTGGGGGTGGATTACGCATTTGAGGTCATTGGGAATCCCAAGACGATTGTACAGGCATACGATATGGTCCGACCGGCTGGGAGTGCCGTCATTGTTGGAATGGCGCATCATGAATCCGAGTTCAGCATTCCAGCGCAACGCTTCGTCTCGAGTGAGAAACGTTTAATTGGTTCATTTTACGGATCCTGCCAACCGCGGGTGGATATGCCGAAACTTCTTGATCTCTACGCTGAAGGCAAATTGAAACTGGACGAACTGATTACCCGCCACTATCGACTTGAGCAGATTAATGAGGCTTTTGCGGATATGGAAGCCGGAGAAAACGCGCGCGGGGTTATTGTTTTCAATTAATTTAGGACTTACGCAGACTACTCTTTTGTAGCACAAACTTTTAGTTTGTGTCAGGGGTGTTGGTGCTTTTTCGATAATCCACATCTAACCGAACACGCTACGGTCAAAATTGCGCAAGTCCTGCAACCAGAAACCAAAATGAAATCTATACACACAGCGGTTCGCGACCAATTTAGCCAACATGCCGACTACTACGCGCAGAGTAGTACCCATGCCAAAGGGAATACGCTAAACGTACTCCTCGACTTCGCAGACCCTAAAGGAACGGAACAGACCTTAGACATCGCTACTGGAACTGGGTTTACGGCATTCGCACTTGCCCCGAAAGTCGCACATATCGTGGCGACGGATCTAACCCCGGAAATGGTCGAGAAGGCGGTTGAACTCGCACAAGAACAAGCCATAAAAAATATTGCATTTTCTGTCGCTGCTGCCGAGGCATTGCCGTTTAGTGATGCTTCGTTGGATTTAGTAACTTGTCGAATTGCACCCCATCACTTTCAGGATGTCCGAGCATTTTTAAGCGAAGTCCATCGGGTTTTACGGACAGATGGACTCTTCTGCATGACGGATTCTGTTTCACCGGAATCAGAAAAACTAAGAGCATGGCAGAACCGCGTAGAGAAGCTCCGAGATAACTCGCATGTGTATGGTTATCCACCCTCGCAATGGGATGCAATGATTACGGATGCTGGGTTTTCACTTGAAAGAACAGCACATGCCCGAAATGCACAGATGTCATTTCTTTGGTGGGTACGTCCAGAGAAAAACCCGCCCGAGGTCGTGCAGAAGGTCCGTGATGCGTTTGCACAACTCTCACCTGATGAGGCACGAGAGCATTACACAGTCCGTCCAGAGGGTGATGACTTCTATTTTTCCTGGCCCACGTACACCGTTAAAGCGAGACGAAAGTAAAGCGTTGCATAGCTTGAGTCCGATATAAGGATTGTTAAATTAAAGCATACCAGTGGGCATGAAACGTTCCACGCTCAAGAAGTTCACCCTCTCCGTTTCCTACTATTTCTGCGATAAATTCCGTCCATTCAGAAGTGTGCCAACAGACGTCTCGTACGTCTAATTTTCCCCGCTATTGAACCTAAAAAGTCTGCGTCAAGCGCACCATCGACAGCCGTCCAAGTTCTGGGGAACCGATGAATTGTTGATGCCTACGGTTCAGGAGATTCTGTACCGTCAATGAGAGACGGGGTCTGGGACCGATCGGCAGATCGTAACCGGCGTTTAAATCGATTGTGTAATACGATTCAAGATCGCCAACGTAAACACCGGATCGCACAGGAAAACCCGCCACAAAACGCGTTCGGAGTCCCACGCCTAATCCGAGGTCAGCATTAAGGTACTGGATGCTTGCCCCGAATTTGTTTTTAGGTGCGTTAAGTGCAATATCACCAAGCCCATCAACGTTCTCAAAAAGGTCTTTGCTGACAAACGAATAATTCGCACCGAAACTCCAACTTGGGTTGAGATAATAGGTAAAACTCAAATCTAACCCATTGAGCGAAATGTCGCCATAATTCCGATAGGTGAGCATGATAGCATTTGGATCCGCCGCCTGTTCCGGTGTCACCGTGCCAAACGGTATGAAGGCAGGACCATTATTTTCGGTTCCCGCTACGAATAACGTTACCAACTCATCAACAGCCGAACCATTGCCATTACCGCCTTGATCAGGCGCGTCAAACGCAAGTAGTGCCTGATTAAGCACTGCGTTCTGAGGATCAGCTAACGCCACCGTAATCTGCTTTCCGAGGGAGGTGCCCAACGTTGTAGCGTCCAAGAACACATTTGGGGTTTCAACAACCAAAGGACCGGTGAAATCCTTAATTCGTGAGTGATACACATCGGCAGAGAAAGCCAACCTATTCATAAGGATGCCTTTATAACCAACTTCGTATGTTTGTGTAATCGTTGGTTTAAGCGGGTTAACATCGTTCACATCTTCAACATCAACGAAGTTGCCTGCCTGTGGGTCAAGCGAACGTAGGACGTTCTTTACACCGACGACCTGCTGCGGAATGAGGGCATCAAATCCATCGGAGAGTGCCTCGACAACGGGGGCTGTGAGACCTTGTGCAGTTAGACCTGCTTCAAAAATCGGCTGCACGCCGCTCATGACAGCACTACGTCCAATACTCCACATAACGTTGGTGAAAACAGGATCGTCAAGTGGAATGTATGTCTCTGCCGACAGTTTTGCCAACGGTGAGAAGGGAGAACGGTATTCCGGACGACCGTCCGCACTTCTTTTGAAAGTAAATCCTGTTTCAGAGCGGACCCCTTGTGCTCGTATATCAATATTCGGGCTGAAGCCTAACACGGGTTGGAAGTTGGCACCTAATCCGAACGCGTCTCCGACTGATAGAATATCAAGAAACAGATCGGAGGTTCTCGGCGTATTAAAGGCACGGTTATAGGTGACTCTCAAATTATGGTCGTCGTTGGGTTGGTAGGCAAGAGCAACACGCGGTGAAAGGACGACATCTTCGAGTTGGTTGTGGTCATCAACACGTCCGGCGGCGATGAACTTTAGCTGTGGAAGGATTTTGGTCTCTGACTGCAAGTACGCACCCATCTCGTTGATATTATCATCTTTTTCATTGATGCCATTGATTGTGCCTTCCGTATCCGGACGGGTCAGCAATACATCCATTCCGTAAGTAAAACGCTGCCACTCGCCAAAACTATAGCCGTGCTGAATCTGTCCGACATATAGATCGGAATTGTCAATAGTCGGATCACCGCTCCGTACGACATAAGTATCCCCTGCATTGCTCCGATTCCAAAAGGCTTGTGCAAAGAGATCTTTGTGAATAAACCGCCCTTGGAGATAACCGTATGTCCAATTTTGGGCTTGACCTGCGCCAATCCCCGTCAATTCAATGCCAGTGGCTTGCGTGAAACCGCTGGCAAGAATCGCGGTCGTATCATTGTTTGGGCTATAATCAACCCGAAATTCGCCACTCGCCTTGTAAGTATCAAATACCAGTCCCCCTTTACCTTCAATATCTTCTTTTGCGCGTCCTTCTTGCCAATCATTTCCACGAAAATAATTCCCTGAGAACTTATAGCCGATCGTCTCATTAACAACGCCTGCATGTCGAAGGGAACCCATGAGTATGCTCCGTTCACCACCACCAATGCTGACGGTTGTTCCTTGAGAAGTGAACGGCGAGCGAGTGATGATGTGTATGACACCGTTAGCACTGTTTGGTCCGTAGAGTGCTGCGCCAGGACCCGAGACGACTTCAATCTGTTCAATATCCTCGCTTGTAGTCGGGATAAAGCTGTAACTATTGACCCGCAGTGAAGGAATACTCGCAATACGATTGTCAACGAGGGACAGGAGTGAACCCGAAAAAACGTTGTTGAAGCCACGAACAACAACATACGATGCGCCCAATCCAGCAGTTACAACATCCACCGCACGCACCGATTTTAAATGCTCGGTAACACTTGGGGCGACCCGGTCTTTTATCTCTGAATCTCCAACAAGCGCAACTGATGCCGGTGCTTCGAGTACCTTTTCTCGGCGACGCGATGCCGTAACGGATACCTGTTCGAGTTGGATCAATTCTGAAGAAAGTGCAACTTCCACCGACTTCGTTTCATCATCAGCAAGTACAACATCTTCCATGACGACATCGGCATAACCGAGCGACGAAGCGGTAATCGTGTAAATGCCCGCATCCAAGTCGGTAATGCTGAGTACACCGGTTGCATCACTGACACCAGTAGCGACATCACCGGTTTCAGGCGCGACAGTAACAGAAACCGCCTTTAGTTTATTGCCTGTTTGGGCATCTGTCACGGTGATGTTTAATATAGCGGCTTCCGCCGATACCACAGCAGTAAGCAAAAGGATAAATAAGACCTGTAATAAAACACCAGTTCGGTTTAACAATTCCATAGTATTGTCTCCTCTATTTTCGATCTGTTGTGGAGTGCCGCCTCAAATTGAAATTGCCTCGCAGTGAGAGTTATTTTCACAATTTACCATAAATTTAGTTTCTTAATCCGTTCACAAGAATATCTTACAAGAAATTTTCAATCTCAGAATGGGTCGGCAGGGCAGGAATTACGCCAACCTTCTGAGTTGCTAACGCACCTGCCGCGTTTGCATATCGCATGATAGCATCAAGTTGAACTTTTTTAAGTGATAAAAGGTCTACGTGCTGTATCAACTGGATGAGCATCGCAGCGACGAAGGCATCCCCTGCACCGAGTGTATCCACTACGTCAACGATAAAACCATCAACAAAACCAGCTGTGATACCGTTCGTGTAATAGCAACCGCGCTCCCCTAAAGTTACAACGAGTAGTTTCACACCGAGTCCAAGAATGCGTTCAATACCATGTTCCAAGCCTATATCGCCCGTGACAAATTCCCACTCCTCTTCTGAGATCTTGACGACATCTGCATAAGGCATTACTTCCCAGATCCAGTGTTTGGCATCGTTCTCGTTATCCCAGAGCATCAACCGCAAATTCGGATCGTAGGAGAGCATCGTACCCCCCATTTTTGCGGACTGAATTGCGTGAAGTGTCGCCTCTCGACTCGGTGAATGGCTGAGGCTGACAGAACCGTAGTGGAACAGTTCCGCCGATTGAACGTAGTCGGTGTCGATTTCGTCAGGAGAGAGTTGGATGTCGGCACCAGGGTGTCGATAGAAGGTGATGTCCTTCATACCATCAGAGCGTGTAGCGACGAAAGCTAAGGTCGTGCGGGATCCTTCACCTGCGATGAGGTAGTCGGTATCAACGCTGTTTTGCTGGAGCGTATCGCGGAGGAAATCGCCGAACGCATCTGCCCCGACTTTACCGATAAACCCGGCATCCATGCCGAGTTTCGCTAAGCCGACGGCAACGTTAGCAGGAGCACCCCCTGGGGCTTTGACAAATCCTGGGGCTTCGGCGAGTGTTACATCAGGCGTTGTCGAGACAAAGTCGATAAGGAGTTCACCGATACATAAAGCTTTTGGCATGTTTTTAATTATGGACCTCTGGTCTGCGCTCTATTACATTACGCGCAGGTTTTCGGTAATTCTATACCTGGTTTTGGGTTTAGAGATATTTTAGTATAGTTACCCTATACCGATTTTTTCAAGTATAGTAGTTATACTGGCGAGTTCCAATGCACAGAGAAAAAGAATCAAAATGTTGTGCGTAGGTCTTGTACCTGTCCCGTCTGTGCAGATCGGTATCCTGCATCGAAAATTTCGATCACATGCCGGGCATGCTCTGCCGTGACAATCGTCGGTTTATCCTCGCGAATCCAATCCACCAATTGCATAATATCCTCGTAAACATGCGATTCCTGAATGCTACGATGCGGTCCTACAACGTGTGGGAGTTCTCCGTCTGGTGCATCAATGAGGTTTCCATTCAGCAAATTGCCTTCAATCGTGCCACCGGTGCCGTGAATTGCCAGCCTACCTCTGACGACAGAACCGGCGGCTGCACCATAGACAAAACCGTAGAATGCCTTGCCGAA